>Ga0184638_1000016_pt1 | contig 36105 bp, 36 predicted proteins | sample PLM31_50_b2_FD_133141 | JGI IMG/M metagenome (GOLD analysis project Ga0184638, IMG submission 133141) | Groundwater sediment microbial communities from an aquifer in East River, Colorado, USA - PLM3-1_50_b2 | ecosystem: Environmental > Terrestrial > Soil > Riparian zone | place: USA: East River... | reverse complement strand
GGTGAACATTCAGCGTGGGAGTGACTTCGCCGGAGATCCGGGAGGCAGCAGCGCGCGACGTGCCACCATGACTGAGCCGCTGCCACAGACGAAACCGATCGCGGCACCGATCAATCCATACGTGAGCGACTCCGGGGCCGATACGACGGCCAGCACTATCCCAGCGGTGACACCTCCCAGGGTGCCGAACCGAAATGGTATGATGGCGCTGAAGTCGCCGCGCCGCTCCACGACCATGACGGCGAGAGAAAACACACCGCCCGAAATTGCGCCAGTGACGGCACCAACCTGGGCCCAAAGCCACAGCCATGCCGGGCCACCAAACGAAAGGAGAGTCTGACCGCTGAGCCAAAACGCCGCCCCAACCCCCAGGCCAACGAGCGTCCACGCTCCGGCCCATACGATTGCCGTGCCGATCAAGCCACGGAGCCGACGCCAGAGAACGCCGAGCCGCGTCTTCACCCCGATCGTTGAACGCAGGGGAGCGCGACGTCGCCCTCGGCGTCCGTCAGCGGCAACGGCGGAGCCACCGCATGCCCCTGCGCGTATCCGACCCCCAACGCTCGCAGCTTGTGGAGAATGGTCTCGTTCTCTACCTCTTCAGCGATCGTGACGATGCCCATGATTCGACCGACCTCGTTGACGGTGCTCACGAGCGTGCCGTACACGGGGTCGTCGACGATGCCTCGCACGTAGTGCCCGCTGATCTTCACGAAATCGACCGACAGCGCCTTGAGGTAAGCGAACGACGTCAGACTGTTGCCGAAATCGTCCAGCCCGACCCCGCAGCCCGTCGCGCGGATCTCGGAAATGAAGCGCACCAGTCGAGCATAGTTCCCGAGCGCCGCCGCTTCGGCGATCTCGAAGCAGAGGGCGTCGGGCGGAAGGCGCTGCTGCGTCAAGTACTCTCGCACGGCGGGGACCAGGTCCGCATCGTCCAGTGAGGAAGCGCTGAGATTGATCGCGCACAGGGGCAGCTCGCACTCCGGGTGGTCGCGCTGCCACTGGCCCAGCAGGGCGACTGTCTGGCGCACGACCCATCGGTCGATCGCCGGCATGAGGTGGGAACGCTCCGCCTGCGGGATGAACGAGTCGGGCGTTTCGAGGCCACCATGCTCGACCGGCAAACGCAGCAGAATCTCGCAACGGGGACGTCCCCTGGGCTCCGGCACCAGAGGTACGATCGCTTGACTGTAGAGCTGAAAGCGACTCTCGGCGAGCGCTCGGTTCAGACGCGTGATCCGGTGGCTCTCGACCTCCTGTTGCTGGACCCCCGGAGCCGCGTCTACCCGGCCCAGCCGAACACGGTTGCCCCCGGCACGCTTGGCGGCGTAGCAGGCATCATCGGCCGCGCGCAGAAGGTCGGCCGGCCGGCCGGTGGCCGCGGTGATCGGGACGACGCCGATACTGACGCCGAGCGAGAAGGTTCGCTCCCCCCACACGTACGGGACGCTCTCGATCGCCCGCTGGAGGCTCGCGGCGATTTCTTCCGCCTTTGCTAACGAACAGTGTTCCAGCAGCGCGCCGAATTCATCGCCGCCGAGGCGCCCGACCGTGTCCCGGCTGCGCAGGCGGCCCTGCAACAAGCTGCCGATCGTGCGGAGGACGCTATCCCCGGCCTCGTGACCGCCGGCATCGTTCACAAGTTTGAATCGGTCCAGGTCCAGGTAGCAGAGGGCGTGTTCCCCCACACCGGCGGCAACCTCTGCGAGAACCCGCGCCAGGCGGCGCTCGAACTCCTTTCGACTGACCAGGCCCGTGAGGGCATCGTGCGTGGCATCGTGGGCGAGCGTGCGGGCCGCGCGCCGCCGCTCCGTCACGTCGTGAAAGACGATCACCACGCCGATAGTGGCCCCGTTGCGATCGCGGAGCGGGGCCGCCGAGTCCCCGATCGCTACCTCCGTCCCATCGCGCCGCACCAGCAGCACGCCGTCGGCCAGGTCCACGGCGCGCCCTTCGTGGAGACAGCGGGCGGGGATGCTCTCGATCGGCTGCCGGGTCGTGTCGGAGACGAGGGTGAGGACAGTGGACAGGGTCTGCCCGAGCGCTTCGGTCGTGCGCCAACCGGTGAGCCGCTCAGCGGTGGGGTTCATATACGTGATGGTTTCTGTCACGTCCGTCGTGATGACGCCATCCGCGATCGATGCCAGGGTGACGAATCCTTGCTCCTTCTCCCGAAACAGGATCTCCTGAGCGCGCTGCCACTTGGTGAGGTCGCGAATCGTCACCAGAATGAGCGCGTCGTCGCTGGGACCAAGGGGGGTGCGGGTGAGTTCTGCGGGGAACTCGCTCCCGTCCCGTCGCCGGCCGAAGACGTTGACCGTGGACGCGCCGTCGCTCTCGGGCTGGGAATCGGAGACCTGCTGGAAGCGTGCGGGAATGAGCCGACTCAACGACTCATCGAGGAGCTCTGCCTCTGTCCATCCGAACAGTCGCCCGGCCTGCCGATTCAGGGCAACGACGGTTCCCCGTGGGTCGACGACAAACAGCGCATCGGGCGCGGCCTCGAACAGCGCCCGAAAGCCCTTCTCCTTCAGGGGATGCGTGGACATGGTCGGCTAAGACTCCTCGCCGGGCCGCAGTTCCAGCCTAATGCAATGCATGGCCCCGCGCAACCGGTCTGGCTCATGTTGGGGCGGTATCAGGAGTCTGTGACGCCGAAATGGTTGGCGTAATCGGCGATAGCTGCCTCGACGACCTTCAGACCGTGCGCTCGGCCGTATACTCGCTCGATTGTCACTGACGCAGGACGGTCAGGGACAAGTTTGTACGTCTCGAAGTAGTGGCGCAGCCTCTCGACTAACACCGCAGGCAAATCTTTGATGTCCTGGGCGGTGCCGTAGACATAGTCGTTGTCGAGCACGGCGATGATCTTGTCGTCCGCGTCGTGTCCGTCCACCATCTGCAGCCCGCCCACAACTTTGGCGCGAATCAGGATCTCGCTCCGCGCGATCGGGCGCTCCGAGAGCACACAGATGTCCAATGGATCTCCGTCGCCCTTCCTGGACGTGGGCGAGAGGCGCTGGACTCGCTCGGCACAGTAGGTTCGCGGGATGAAGCCATAGAGCGCGGGCGGCTGCGATGAGCCGCGCTGCGGGCGATCGACCTTGAGATATCCGGACTGCTTGTCGACCTCGTACTTGATGAGATCGAACGGCGTGATTTCAACATACGCGTACAGGAGACCCGGCGGCTCCGGTCCGATTTCCAGGCCGTGCCACGGATGAGGACGGAACTGGCTGGCTGACTCACGAGAGTTCGACGGTTTCTTGACCATGACGGAATCTAGAGCACCCACCGCGCCGCAGCCCGCTGCATCAAGGCCTGGCCGTGCCAGCAGCACAACACCGGCACATTTCCCGGTACCTGCGCGGCCAGCCGCGGATGCGCGAACAGAATCACGAGCGAGGCCTCGGGAACGAAACGCTCGAGCTGAGCGAGCGACCGCGGGCCGAGATCGCCGCGCCCTTTCCACGATCTCGGCTCGGCGTAGACCAGTATGACTCGGCTCACGCCGGGGCGCCGCCCCGGGGTCAGCCGAACGCCACTCGCTCTTAGCGTCACATGAAACACATCTCTCGGCGGAATCGAATACGGCCCTCCCACGTCATCATCGATGATCGTCACGCTCAACGACCTGCCGAGCTGCGGTGCGTCACCACGAACGAGATGCACGACTCGATCGGCGAGACCGTCGGCGAACCGCTGGTGCTCCGCCAGCGTCGCGTCGTCGAGATAGGTCTGACCATGGGGCGACGCGCCAGGTGTAACGGACCCCCACACTTCCAACGCCTCCTCGTAACGCTCGAGCGCCTGCGCCGCCCGGTCGGGCACAACCTGCTCGAGCGCACGCACGACGCCGCTCCAGTCCGTCGGATAGAGCAACATGTCGCAGCCCGCATTCACCGCCGCGACGGCGGCTACGCCCTCCGGCGCCGCCGCGGTTGCGCCCGCCATGATGAACGCATCCGTGACGACCAGGCCGTCGAAGCCCAGCGACGTGCGCAGGTAATCCAGGATGGGTCGCGAGAACGTCGCGGCAGCGCCGCTCGGATCCCAGCCCGGATAAGCCACGTGCGCCGGCATCACGCTGGCGACTCCCGCCTGCACCGCGGCCGCAAACGGCCCCGCGTCACCCTGCTGCAGCTCGGCGGCCGTCGCGTCGACAGCCGGCAGCCCTTCGTGGGAATCAGTGGTGGTGCGGCCGTGCCCCGGGTAGTGCTTTGCACAGGCGAGCACGCCGTGCTCCTGGCAGCCGCGGATCCAGGCCGCTGCATGCGCACCGACACGCACCGGATCGGCGCCGAAGGATCGAGTCTGCACGATCGGATTCCGCGGCTCGACGTCGAGATCGCAGACCGGCGCAAAGATCCAGTTCAGACCAACAGCGCGCGCTTCGGTCGCTGTTATGGATCCGGCCTTGGATGTCGCGTCGAGATCGTTCAAGTACCCAAGCGCCGCGGGCGGCGGGAGCTCGGTGAGCCCGCGAATCTGCTGCCCCGCTCCGCGCTCGAGGTCCGAGCCGAGCAGTAAGGGTCGGTCGGCTTTGGTGCGCAGCTCAGTCGTAAGGGAGGCGACTGCGGCGCGAGTCCCGCCAAACAGAATGAAGCCGCCGACCCCAGTCGCCAGCGCCGCCGCGATCTTCGCTTGCTCTGACCTGAAGGAGCCACGACGCCAGCGGAGCGCCGGACAGACGAGGCGGGCACGCCCCCCCGTCATACGGGGGTGATGTGCCCCAAGACGCGCGGGCCGCGGGCGCCCGTCGCCGCCGGCAAGTTGCCTGGCTTCCCCGAGACGGTCTGCATTCCCAGAAACGCGAACGCGACCGCCTCCTTGGCTTCTCCGTCGAAGAACAGCTGATCGAAAAGAACGACCGGCCTCGGCTGCACGCGCGCGGCCAGCCGCTCGACCAGCGCGGGGTTCTTCGCGCCGCCGCCCGAGATCACGATCTCGGAGGAATCGTCGCTGCCCCAGCGCGCGATCGCGCGGCCAATCGTCTCGGCGGTGAGCGCCGTGGCGGTCGCCACCGCGTCGTTGTCCGATCCGCCGGCCTTCCGCACCCGCGCCAGCAGCTTGTCGGCATAGTCGATCCCGAACCGCTCGCGGCCCGTGCTCTTGGGAGGCGGCTGCTCAAAATACGGATCGGCCAGAAGCTCATCCAACAGTTTGGCGACCGGCCGGCCGCGGCGCGCGCGTTCGCCGTCGACATCGAACGCCGCATCCGGATCCACGCGCCGAGTGATGGCGTCGATGACGGCGACGCCGGGACCGGTGTCGAACGCGAACGCGCCCTCACTCACGCCGCGGCGCGGCACCCAGGTCACGTTCGCCATGCCGCCGACGTTGAGCAGCCAGCGTCCGTGCTTCTCGTGGCCGAACAGCATGACATCCGCCAATGGCACCAGCGGCGCGCCCTGCCCGCCCGCCGCGACGTCGCGCGCGCGGAAGTCGCTTACGACCTGCACACCGACACGCTCCGCCAACACCGCCGCATCGCCGAGCTGGAAGGTCGCGCGGCCGGGCTCATGCCAGATCGTCTGACCGTGGGAGGCGACGAACGCGAGGTCTTTCGGCGCGACGCGCGCTTGCGCCAGGAGTGCCAGCACCGCGCCGGCGAATCGTTCCCCGAGGGCAACATGCAGAAACGCGACGTCTTTCGGCGTGCCGCGCGCCATCGTATCGATGATGGAGCCACGCTCGGCGGCGCTATACGGCTCCTGACGGAACGCGACCAGCTCCACTGCCTGGTCCCGGAATCGGACCAACGCCGTCGAAACCCCATCGAGCGACGTGCCCGACATGACACCGACGGCCAGTGCGGGCGTCATGACCGCACGGGCGGTGGATCGCCCACGACCGGGCGCACGAAGCCGGCAGCAGACTCGAGTAGCCGTTTGGCTTCCGCGGCGTCGACTCGCTTGCGCACCATCACGATGGCCAGCTTCACGCTTCCGCCGGCGCGTTCGATCGCGGCGCGCGCCTCGGCGCGGCCCACGCCGCAACATTCCATCACGATCCGCTCGCCGCGATCGTGCAGCTTCTGGCTCAATGCCATGAGGTCCACCATCAGATTCCCGTAGACTTTGCCGAGACGGATCATGGCACCCGTCGTGAGCGTGTTGAGCACGAGCTTCGTCGCGGTGCCCGCCTTGAGGCGGGTGGAGCCGGTAAGCACCTCGGGACCGACGACCGGGTTGATGATGACGTCACACGTTTCCGTCAGCGCCTTGGGCGGCGTCCCGCACGTGAGGAGGATTGTGCGCGCGCCGAGTGTCTGCGCGCGCGACAGAGCGACGCGCACGTAGGGCGTCGTGCCGCTCGCGGCGATGCCGACGACGACGTCGCGATTCGTTACGCCCGCCGTGTCCATGTCCGCGGCGCCGGCGTTCACGTCGTCTTCGGCACCCTCGGCGCTCTTTACCAACGCCGAGTACCCTCCAGCGATCACGCCCGTCACGAGCGACGGGGGCGTCCCGAACGTCGGGGGACATTCAGCGGCGTCGAGTACGCCCAACCGCCCCGAGGTCCCAGCCCCGACGTAGATCAAGCGACCGCCGGTCTTGAAGGCATTCACCAGGAGGTCGATGGCCCGAGCGGTTTTCTCGCGCTCGCCGGCGACCACGGCCGCTATACTCGCGTCTTCGGCATTCATTAGATCTACGATTTCGAGGCTCGACGCGATATCGATTCGTTCGGTTCTGGGATTGCGCTGTTCGGTGGGCCGCTGGTCGCGGAAATCGGGGTTTGCCATGGAAGAGAATTAGACGGAAGATTACCAAATGCGAAAGATCCTTCCTCTTATCGTGGCGGCCGTGGTGGGGTGTGGCGGTGCGCACGCACCCGCGCTCGTGCCTGCGACATGGACTCTGAAGGCGCAGCCGGTGACGGCGGAGAGCGCGATGGTCGTGACCGCCCAGCCGCTCGCCACACAGGTTGGGGTGGACATCCTGAAGCAGGGCGGGAACGCCATAGACGCCGCGGTCGCGGTGGCGTTCGCGCTCGAGGTCGTGCTCCCCGACGCCGGCAACATCGGCGGGGGCGGCTTTATCGTGCATCGCAACGCGGCCGGCGAGGTGCAAGCGCTCGACTATCGCGAAGCGGCACCCAGCGGGGCGTCCCGCGAGATGTACGTCGATTCGGCCGGCAACGTCACTGACAAGAGTTTGATTGGCCATCTCGCCCCCGGCGTCCCTGGCAGCGTCGCGGGACTGCACGAGGCCTGGAAGCAGTACGGATCGCTCCGGTGGGCCACGCTGCTCGCCCCGGCGATCAAGCTGGCCGAAGGCCACGTCATCGATTCCGCGCGCAGTGGGTCGATCGGATGGAGTCGCGAGCTCCTGGCGCGCTTTCCGGCGAGCCGGGCCCAGTTCCTCGTCAACGACAGCGCGCCCCCGCCGGGCACCCTCTGGAGACAGCCCGATCTGGCCCGCACGATCCAGCTCATCAGCGACTCCGGGCCCGATGTGTTCTATCGGGGCCAAATCGCCGATCTGATTGTCGCGGAGATGCAGCGCGGTGGCGGGCTGATCACAAAAGACGACTTGCGGCGCTACCAGGCGAAATGGCGCGCGCCCGTGCAGCTGACCTATCGCGGCTACACGATCTATTCGATGCCGCCACCCAGCTCGGGCGGTGTGACGATGGGTGAGCTGCTCAACATCCTCGAGGGCTACGACTCGTTGCCCAGGTTTGGGACGCCGGCCTACGTCCACATCGTCGCGGAGGCGATGCGGCGCGCGTTCATCGATCGGAACCGCTATCTCGGCGATCCCGATTTCGTGCAGATGCCGCTGGACCTGCTGTTATCGAAATCGTACGCGGCGACGCTGCGGGCGCAGATCGATCCCCAGCGCGCAACGCCCACGCCGCAGCAAACGACGCGCGGTGGTGAAGCGATGCACACCACCCACTACTCGATCGTGGACGCCAACGGCGACGCGGTCGCGGTCACCACGACGTTGAACGGCGGCTTCGGCAGCGGTGTCACCGTCACCGGCGCGGGATTCCTGCTCAACAACGAAATGGATGATTTCACGTCAGCGCCGGGCAAGCCGAACATGTTTGGGCTGGTTCAGGGCGAGGCGAACGCCATCCTGCCCGGCAAGCGGATGCTGTCGGCGATGACGCCGTCGATCGTGCTGGACTCAACCGGCCAGCTCTATATGGTGCTGGGCACCCCCGGCGGTCCGACGATCATCACGACCGTGGCCCAGGTCATTCTCAACGTCGTCAATCAGAAGATGTCGCTCGCTGACGCGGTGGCGGCGCCGCGGTTCCATCATCAGGCCCTCCCCGACATGATTCGCTCCGAGGGTGGGGGGCTGAGCGAATCGACGATCCAGGCGTTGCAAGCGATGGGGCATCTCGTCGATCGGCGAGGTGGCAGCGGGACCGTGGCGGCCATACAAAGGGCCGCCAACGGGTGGGTCGGTGTGATCGACCCACGTGCCGCTGGGAGTGCACTCGGCTACTGATGGCTGGCTGCTGTCAGACGTCTGCCATCAGTACGTGTTGTTCAATGTTTCGATTGACTACGGAGCCCTGAAATGCGCACTCAATCGTCACCTGCGGATGTCCTGATCGTCGGCTCCGGCGCCGGCGGTGGGATGGCCGCGTATGTGCTCACCCGCGCCGGTCTCAACGTCACGCTGCTCGAAGCCGGCGGGCCGTGGGACAACGCCACCGATTCGGCCATGTTCAAATGGCCGTACGAATCGCCGCGCCGCGGCGCGTCCACCACGCTCAAGCCGTTTGGGGAATGGGACGGCTGCGAAGGCGGATGGGAGATCCCCGGCGAGCCCTACACCGTCGCGCGGGGGGACCAGTTCCGCTGGTGGCGGGCGCGGATGGTGGGTGGCCGGACCAACCATTGGGGCCGCATTTCGCTGCGTTTCGGCCCGCGTGACTTCCGCAACAAGACGCACGATGGCCTGGGGGATGACTGGCCGATCAGCTACGAGGATGTCAGGCCGTACTACGACCGTCTGGAGCAGCTGGTCGGCGTCTTTGGGAGCAAGGAGAACTTGCCCAATGCGCCCGACAGCCTGTTCCAGCCGCCGCCGCGGCCCCGGTGTTATGAGCTGCTGATCCAGCAGGCCGCCCGCCGCCTCAATATCACGTGCGTTCCCTCCCGGCTGTCGATTCTCACCCGTCCGCTTCCCGGCCGGCCCGCCTGTCACTACTGCGGCCAGTGCAACCGCGGCTGCCGGACGAATTCGAACTTCTCGTCTACGAACGTCCTGATCGCCCCGGCGCTCAAGACCGGAAAGCTCGCGCTGCGCACCAACGCAATGGTGCGCGAAATCACCATGGATCGCTCGGGACGCGCCAGCGGCGTCATCTACGTAGACACGACAGACGGCAGCGAGCACCGGCTCGACGCCCGGGTAGTGGTCGTCGCGGCGAGCGCCTGCGAATCCGCCCGGCTGCTGCTCAACTCGAAGTCGGCCTCATTCCCGAATGGACTCGCGAACGGCAGCGGAACGGTGGGCAAGTATCTCACCGACACGACCGGCACGGATGTCTCGGGATTCATCCCCAAGATGATGGATCACGTCCCCCACAATCACGATGGCGTGGGCGGTCTGCACGTCTACATGCCCTGGTGGCTCGACAACAAGAAGCTCGACTTCCCGCGAGGCTACCACATCGAGGTATGGGGCGGCGCCGGGATGCCGGGATACGGCTTCATGGGCGGGATCCACAGGTATCCGCCAGGAGGCGGATACGGGAAACAGTTGAAAGAGGACTATCGCCGCTATTACGGCGCGTATGTCGGTTTCTCCGGCCGGGGCGAGATGATCCCCAACGACGGCAGCTACTGCGAGATCGATCCCAGTGTCGTGGACCGCTGGGGCATTCCCGTGCTCCGCTTCCACTGGAAATGGACCGATCACGAATATCTGCAGGTGCAGCACATGCAGGAAACCTTCCGCACAATCATCGCGGAGATGGGCGGCGAAGTGTACTCGCCGATGCCAACGAAGGAGGAGGGCTACGGCATCGCGGCAGGCGGCGTGATCATTCACGAGCTGGGCGGAACGCGGATGGGCGCCGACCCCAGGACCTCGGTGCTGAACGGCAACTGCCAGGCCCACGAAGTGAAGAACCTGTTCGTGACCGATGGCGGTCCCTTCGTTTCTCAGGCCGACAAGAATCCCACCTGGACCATTATGGCACTGGCCTGGCGGTCGTCCGACTACATCGCGGACCAGCTGAAAAAGAGGGCTCTATGAAATCGACGGGCGGACGGGCGGACGGGCGGACGGGCGGCATTTCACGGCGAGAAGCGGTTAGCGCGATGGGACTCGCGGCACTGACCGCCGCGTTCAAATGGACCCCCGCCGAAGCTGAGAAGGTGTCGAAACTGGTCCGGGAAACCATCACTCCATACGCCCCGACATTCTTCACTCCCCATGAATGGGAAACGGTTCGGTTGCTTGTAGACATCGTCATCCCCCGCGACGAGCGCTCGGGAAGCGCGACGGACGCGGGTGTCCCGGAGTTCATGGATTTCATGATGAACGACCGGCCGGACGGGCAGATTCCCATACGCGGCGGGCTCGCGTGGCTGGACAACGAGTGCTACGAGCGTTCCGGCAAGACGTTCGTTCAGTGCTCCGAGAGCGAGCGCAGCGCGGTGCTCAGCGACATTGCGTGGCCCAAGAAAGCGAAACCGGAGATGAGTCAGGGCGTCGCGTTCTTCAACATGTTCCGCGACCTGACGGCGTCGGGCTTCTGGTCGAGCAGGATTGGCATCGCCGATCTCGATTATCGCGGCAACGAGTTCGTGCGCGAGTGGACGGGCTGTCCGGAGCCGGCGCTGCGCAAACTTGGCGTTCAATATGAGGACTGAATGAGCAAACGACTCGGGATCGGGATGGTAGGGAGTGGGTTCAACGCCAAGTTTCATCTGCTGGGATTTGTGGGCGTGCGTGACGCGGACGTGCTGGGCGTCTGGAGTCCCAACCAGAAGAACGCGGGCGACACGGCCGCGGTGGCCAGGAAGCTCGGCGTCGGTGAAGCCAAGCCGTACCCCTCGATCGCCGCCATGGTTGAGGATCCCGCGATCGACGCGATCTGGCTCTCCGGTCCGAACCATGCGCGTATCGAGAACGTGGAAGAGCTGGTGAGTGCGGTCGAGCGTGGGAAAGGCCAGCTCTTGGGCGTGGCCTGTGAGAAGCCACTCGCGCGCAATGTCGCCGAAGCGAAACGCGTCCTGGATCTCGTGAACAAGGTCGGCCTGCCGCACGGGTATCTCGAGAATCAGCTCTTTGCGCCGCAGGTCGAGACCGGCCGCAATCTGTTGTGGGCGCGAGGCGCCAAGCTCACCGGCCGGCCGTATCTGGCGCGCGCCGCCGAGGAGCACAGCGGGCCGCACGCCCCCTGGTTCTGGCAAGGGAAATTGCAGGGTGGCGGCGTTCTCAACGACATGATGTGCCACTCGTCCCTGCTCGTGCAGCACCTCCTGACCGATCCGCTTAAGCCGCGCAGCTCCGTCCGGCCGTCGCGGATCACCGCGCACATCGCCAGCCTCAAGTGGACGCGGCCGGCGTACAGCAAGAAGCTGACGGCGACGATGGGCCAAGACGTGAACTACGAGAAAGCGCCGTCCGAAGACTTTGCGAGTTTGATGATCGAATTCGAAACCGACGATGGACACCGCGTCCTCGGTGAAGCGAGCACGTCGTGGAGCTTCGTTGGCGCTGGGCTCAGGCTCTCCGCGGAGCTGCTCGGGCCCGAGTACTCAATGTCGTGGAACTCGCTCGACTCGGGGCTGAAGCTGTTTTTCAGCCGCGAGGTTCAGGGGAAGTCGGGCGAAGACCTGGTCGAAAAGCAGAACGCCGAGATGGGACAGATGCCGGTGGTCGCGAGCGAAGCCGCGGCGTACGGCTACGAAGCCGAGGATCGCCACTTTGTGCAGTGCTTCCTCAACAAGCAGAAGCCTTCACTGACCTTCGACGACGGATTACAGGTCGTCAAAGTCTTGATGACTGCCTACATGAGCGCCGAACAGGGACGCACGCTCGACTTTCCCCCGAAGGACATCGATGCGTTCGTACCCGCAGTGGCGAAAGGAACGTGGAAACCATGATCGGGGGGGGCGCGCTAGCTTTGGTCCTCATGGCACAAGCACCGGCTCCCCAGTGGCCGATTCATTCACTGGACCGCCCCCGGCCTCCGGTTGTGCAGCCAGGGCCGGAGCAGCCTCCCGTTCCGGGCCCAAGTGACGCGGTCGTGTTGTTCAACGGTTCGGACTTGAACGAATGGCGCGCGGACGATGGCTCGGCAGCGAAATGGATCGTCAACGATGGATACGTCGAAGTAAAACCCGGCACGGGCACGCTGGTCTCCGCCCGTTCGTTTGGAGACGTGCAATTGCATATCGAGTGGCGCACGCCGACGCCGCCAAAAGGCGAAGGACAGGAGCGCGGCAACAGCGGGATTTTTCTGATGGGGAGGTACGAAGTCCAGGTCTTAGACTCCTACCAGAACGACACCTATCCCGACGGCCAGGCGGGCGCGATCTACGGCCAGAGCCCGCCGCTCGTCAACGCATCCCGTCCCCCCGGCGTGTGGCAAGCCTACGACATCGTTTTCCGGCGGCCCCGCTTTCATCAGGACGGATCACTGCAACGTCCGGCCCGCCTGACGGTGATGCACAATGGCCTGCTGGTGCAGGACGCGTTCGAGCTCACGGGACCCACCGCGCACAAGCAGCGGCCGCCCTACAGTGCGCATGCCGACAAACTGCCGCTCCGTCTACAGGATCACGGCAACCCGACGCGGTACCGCAACATCTGGATCCGGGAGTTGGCGGAGACGCCTTAGCGACTGAAACGATCCGCGGGGGGCGCCGTGCTGGCCTGCGCCTGCGGACGGAAGAATGCCGCGAAGAACAACAGCACTGCCCCCGCGAACACAGCCGGCAGCCACCAGAAGCTGCGCCACTGTTCGAGGGTCAGGCTCGTCGCCGTGCCGAGGAAGCTGTTGAACACCCGACCGGCCACCTGCGCGCCGATCAGCATGCCGACGCCATAGGTAACCAAGACCAGAAAGCCCTGCGCCTGGCCGCGAATCGCCGGCGTAGACTTCTTGTCTACGTAAATCTGACCAGTCACGAAGAAGAAGTCGTAGCAGACGCCATGGAGCAGGATGCCGATGGCGATCAGCCAGAAGACGGCGTTCGGTGCGGCGATCGCAAAGAGCGCATACCGCAGCACCCACGCAGCCATCCCCACCATCAACATCCGCTTCACGCCCAGCCGCAGGAACATCAGCGGCATCAGCAGCATGAAGATCGTTTCGGACATCTGACCGAGCGTCTGCGTCGCCGCGATCTTCTGCACGCCTGCAGCGCCCAGGAAGATCTGCGTGAAGTTGTAGTAGGCAGCGAGTGGAATGCAGAGCAACAGCGACGCCGTGATGAAGACGTAGAACGGGCGGTCGCCGAGCTGCCTGAGGGCGTCGATGCCGGCGATGCTGCGCAGCGAGACGCGTTGCCCAGCGCCCGATGGCGGCGTGTGCGGCAACGTGAAGCTGAAAACGCCGAGCAGCACGCTGGCGATGCCGGCCGTGTACAGCGGCCCGGCCGTCTGCTCCGGAACGGCGGTCATCAAATTCCCGAGGACCAGGCTGACGAACAGCCCGGCGACGATCCACCCGACCGTTCCAAAAACCCGGATCAGGGGGAACTGTTGCTCCTGGGACTGGATGTGATGAAACGCCAGGCTGTTCGCCAGCCCGAGCGTCGGCATGTAGCAGAGATTGTAGGCGAGCAGCAGCAGAATGAACGTGGTTGGCGATCCGGTGAAGCGCGGCACGGCGCAGAGGATGAAGCCGCCCAGAATATGGAGAACGCCGAGAACTTTCTCCGTCGCGAAGTAACGGTCGGCGATCAGGCCAAGAAAAAATGGAGCGACGATGGCCGCTATCGGGTTCACCGTGTAGGGCCAGTAGGTCAGTCGCTCCATTCCATGATTCGTCATGTACACGGCAATCGACGTGTACCAGGCCCCCCAGATGAAAAACTGGAGGAACATCATGGCCGACAGCTTGGTCCGGATCACTGCGCTATAGTGCCGATACCGCGAGCTCCTTCGTGAGCCTGACGATGATGTGCGCCCCCGCAGGCAGAACGATGTCCGAGTCCTTGCTCGCATTCGCGGCGGCCGCGCCGGCGACGCCCCCGACGACGCCACCGATGATCGTGCCCTTCTTGTTGCCGCCGATCACGCGTCCGAGCACCGCGCCGGCCACCGCGCCGGCGCCGACCTTGGCCGCATCACCCGTCGTCACGCCTCGTCCCTGGCGCGTCGTCGCAACCGAGTCAACCGCGGCCTCGATCGGGTAGGTCTTGCCACCAACGGTGACGCTCGTAACGCTCAGCGTCAAGGTCCCCGCGGTGCGGGGATTCGGCGCGGGTTTGACGTCGGTGATTTGGCCGTTGACGATGGACCCGGCGGGAATGACGACCTGCCCCGCGGCGTTTTTCACGTCCTCGACCACTCGGGACGTGAACGCGTCACCGATCTTGGAGGTGCGCGACGAGATCGTATCGGTCGCCGCGATGTCGAACGTCGCGCCTGCGCTCAACCTCCGCAGCGCCGGGCGAGGAGGCGGCGGCGGTCGTTGCGCCGGCGGGCGCGTGGCTGGAGGAGCCGGCATGTCGCGCATCGCCGCGGTCGATTCGGAAGGTGCCAGCGTCAAGTCACGCGCGGTCGAGTCACTGGACTGGCTTTGATCCTGCCCTTTTTGACAGGCGGTCAATGCGAAGGCGGCGATACTTGCGATAATCGCTAGCCGATTCATTGGAGACCTCTCTGTAACAGCGGTGTGCACTGGTTACCCGCGGAGCGGCGTCAGGTTTCTACAGCCGCTGTCGCAGGAATTGCGGCGTCAGCCCCTGCAGATAGCTTGCGAGCAGCGTGAAGCTGTCGGTGACGAGCAGGATGCCGAGCACGATCAGCATCCCACCGGCGATTCGGTCCACCCATACTATGTAGGGCCGGAAGCGCTGAAACCAGACCAGAAACCGGTCCAAAGCCAACGCGGTCAACAGGAACGGCAGCGCGAGTCCCAGCGCGTAAACCGCGAGCAGCATCATTCCCGTCGCCAAGCCCGCCTGCGTCGCCGCAAGGGTGAGAATGCCGCCGAGAATGGGACCAATGCACGGTGTCCACGCGGCGCCAAACGTGAAGCCGACCACGCCCGAGCCGAAAAGCCCTAGCGGTTTTCGCGCCAGCTGGATGCGCCATTCACGCATCAGAAACGCGGGCCGCAGCACGCCGAGCAGGTACACGCCGAAGAGAATCATCAGGACGCCGCCCACGCGTCCCAACCACACCTGGTACTCGCGCAGCAGGCCGCCGACGGCAGACGCCGCGGCGCCGAGCAGCACGAATACGAGCGAGAAGCCGGCGACGAACCACAGGCCGTGCAGCAGAGCGGTCCAGCGCCGTCGCTCGACCTCCTGCACCGTCATGCCGGTGAGGAATCCGACATAGCTCGGGATGAGTGGGAGCACGCAGGGCGACAAAAAGCTCAGCAGCCCGGCCGCGAACGCAACCGCGGGGGCCACACTAGCCGCAGAACGCGACCGCGGAAACGACCGTGGTCCAGCGCGCGTCGGGACCGCACTCCGCCGTGGAGGTGACGTTCATGGTGCGTACGATTTCGCCGGACAGGAGCCACTGCTCGCGCCGCTCGTCCCATGCTTTGTCCGCCTCGAACGGGACACCCAACACGGTGGCGAGCATCGACGCAGCCAGGTCCTCGGCGTATTCGCCGGAGACGCTTTCGTTCTGGCCGTAGCTGTGGTGCTCCGAGATGTAGCCATGGTGAGAAGGATCGGCCGGCATCGCAACACCGATCGACGCCGCGACCAGCCGGCTGGGCTCGTTCGTGGCCGACTCCGCGATGACCGCGAACACCACCTGGCCGGGCTTGAGCATGCTCATCCCCTCCTCGCGGTCCACCAGCTCGCAATGAGGGGGAAAGATTGAGCTCACCCGCACGAGATTGAAGTTCGCGAGATGCGCGTCTCGCAACGCCATCTCGAAGCTGGTGAGCTTTTCCTTGTGCCGGCCGACGCCTTTGGTCAAGAAGGCCTTGGTCGGGATGAACATTCGTGAGTCAATCAACTCGGGACTACCTCCCTTCGTACCATACCGCGGGACCCAACTCGACCGGCGGCTCCGTGTCGCCCCCCCGGTCCACCGTCGCCTGCAACACCCGCGCCAACACCTCGGCGGGACTCAGCGCGACTTCCACAACCTCGATCTTCGTCTGCCCGCGCTCCTTGCCGCGCACTACGAGCATGTATTTCGCCGTGTAGACGCGCAACCGGGCATCGGGCGCGGCACTCTTGCGCGTGACGACGGCGGTGCCCCACTCCTTCCCTTCCCGCTTGATCGGCCGAAACACGTAAATCGTTTCGATCTCCGCCGGTGGCACCTGCGTTTCCACCGCCGCCGCCAGCTTCGCCCATCCCGCGCCTTGTCCCGGCGCCGGAGGAGCTAGCGGGAACTGGGCGCCGGAGTCCGGACCGGGCTCGTTTGTTGCCATCGCTCCACGTAGAAGCGTAGGACGTGCATGAAATCCTGCGCATTGGTGACGACCCCGTAGGCCTGGTGCGTGCCACGGTCGCGCAGCTTGGTGACCACGAACTCCGTCTGGTCCACGCAGATGGTCGTCAGCGGCCGGATGTCTTCCGTCACGGGCGAGTCGACGAACGCGGGCAGCATGTTGCCGACCGCGATCGCGTGCAGCGCCGTCGCGACGAACACGGCGAACGTCGCGACCGATGTGTAACCGCGCATCGCATCCTGCGCCGCCAGGGTGTCGGAGATGACATCGGGCAGCGGTCCATCGTCGCGAATCGAGCCGGCGAGCACGTAGGGGATGTTGCGCGACACGAGCGCATGCATGATTCCGCTCGAAGCGACGCCCTGCCGGACCGCCCGTTCGATCGATCCGGCGCGCCGAATCGCGTTGATGGCCCGCATGTGCAACCCATGCCCGCCTTCCACGCTCTCACCCGAGCTCGACATCCCGAGCGTCGTGCCGAAGATCGCCGCCTCGAGGTCGTGCACCGCGACCGCATTGCCGCCGAGCAGCGCGTTGCAATAGCCGTTCTCGATGAACCAGATCATGTCCTCGCGCGCGCGGGCGTGCACCAGTGCCGGGCCGATCACCCACAGGATCTTGCCGCCGCGTTGCTTCTCTTCGCCGAGCAGCTGCGCGAGCACGCTGTAGTCCACCGGTCGCTCGCGCGACACTTCCGTCGCCATGAAGCGGAATTCGTTGGGACTGCGCGTGCCGCCCAGAAATCCTTCGGCGTGCACGTAGATGCCTTCGCTGCCGTCCTCCGTCGACGCCATGGCGACGTTGTCGCCGCGCCGCACCCGCCGCGGCTCGGTGGTGACGAGGTCATCGCTGCTGCGCACGATCACGCAATCCATGCGAGGCAGGCACGGGCGCCGCCAGTCTCCCGGCAGCTTCACGTAGGTCGGGAGGTTCGTGGTCGAAAAAAAACCGTCGGGCAGGACCCCGTCGGCGGGTGCGGGTGTGAACCGCGCCTCGGGCGCGCCGGACAGCGGTGGCGCGCCAAAGTTGGGTGGTCGGTACTGAAAGCGCGGGCGACTCACAGGCGGGGGAAAATACCCGAAAGGAAACGGCTTTCACAAGAGCGAAACGGGATCGCGATCCACCGTCACCGCGCGATGCGCTTTCGCGCGCCACGCGCGCACGACACGGCCGAGCACGCGTGGCTCGGCGGATTTGGTCAGGACGTGCCAGCGCCACTTCCCCTTGAGTCGCATGAGTGGACACGGCGCCGGGCCGAGCACGCTCGGAACGGCGCGGCGCAGCCACCCAGCTACCTTCTCGGCAATCTCCGCTGCACGCGCATTGTCCTCGTGCGATATCACGAAGCGCACCAGACCAGCGTGTGGTGGGTATGACGGGTTCGGAGGTGATCGCAGTGGAAGCTCGGCCGCCGCAAACTGCGAGACCGAGTGAGCCGCTGCCGCCCGGATGGCGTGGTGATCCGGCGAGCGCGTCTGCACGAAGACCCGCCCGCCCAGCGGCCCCCGTCCGGCCCTTCCCGCGACCTGCGCCACGAGCTGGAACGTCCGCTCCCCGGCGCGAAAGTCGGGGAAATGCAGGCCGGTGTCGGCATCTACGACGCCGACGACCGTGACATTCGGGAAATCGAGCCCTTTGGCAATCATCTGCGTGCCGAGCAGGATGTCCACGTCGCCCCGGCCCACGCGCTCGAGGATATGGTGATGGGCCCACTTGCTCGTCGTGGTGTCCAGATCCATGCGCGCGATGCGTGCGCGGGGATAGCGCAGGCCCACGAAATGCTCGAGCTGTTGCGTCCCCAGGCCGCGCAACCGTTGCGTCGCGTGACCGCAGATGGCGCACGTCTCGGGAATCGGCTCCTCATGCCCGCAGTAATGGCAGCGTAGCGCGGGGGGCGTTTGATGCACGGTGAGCGCGATGGCGCACTGCGGACAACCCGGCACGTTGCCGCAGGCGGGGCACTGCACAAACGTCGCGAATCCGCGGCGGTTGAGCAGGAGAATGACCTGCTCGCCACGCTCGAGCGCGCCGCTGACGGCCGTATCCAGCGCTTCGCTCCAGGGGATCACGCCGGTCTCTGACGGCGTGACGCGTGGCGCGCTGCGCAGATCCACAATCTCGACCTGGGGCAGCGGCCGCGCCCCAATCCGGTCCGGAAGCGCGAACGTCATCACGCGACCCTGAGCGGCCTGATCGAGCGTCTCGAGCGACGGCGTCGCGCTGCCAAGGATCAGCCGGGCTCCCTCGAGCTGGGCGCGTATGGCGGCCACGTCTCGCGCGTGATAGCGCGGCGCGGCGCCCTGCTTGTAACTCGGCTCGTGTTCCTCGTCGACGACGATCGCTCCCAGCCGCTGCACCGGCGCGAACACGGCGGAGCGCGGTCCCACTGCGACGCGTCGCTCCCCACGATGCAGCGCCCGCCAGGCATCGGCACGCTCGCCATCGGACAGACCCGAATGCAGCACCGCGACCTGATCGCCGAAGACGCCGCGTACCCGCGCGACGGTTTGGGGCGTCAGGGCGATTTCGGGAACGAGCAGGATGGCACCGTTGCCGGAGGCTACGACACTGCGAAGTACGTCTAGATACACGAGCGTTTTTCCCGACCCCGTCACTCCGTGAATCAAGACGGGTTTGTCCACAGGCATCGTGGCGATTCCCGCGACGACGGCTTTCTGGGCGTCGGTGAGCATTGGGGGGGGTGGCGAGGTCAGGCTGGCAAACGGGTCGCGCATCTCCGGTACCAGCTCAAAGCGCGCGAGCCCCTGCTCCACCAAGCCGTTGACGACGCTCGCTGACAGCTTCAGTTGCCGGATGAGGTGAGATACCGGCGCTGATCCACCGAGCGCCTCGACCGTCTCGTAGACCGCACGGCGCTTGGGCGCCCGCTTGAACTCGCGTTCCCGTTCTAGCAGTGAGTCGAGTCCGTTGCCGGTGAGCACCAGCAGCCGCTCGGCGGCCGGCGCGGGACCCGCGGGCCGTGCGACACTCCAGAGCGGGCCCGGCAGAATCGCCCGGAGCGACAGGCCGAGCGGGGCGCCGTAGTAGTCGGAGATCCAGCGGCCCAGCTCGAGCAACGCCGGCGAGAGGGCCGGCTCATCGTCCGGCGCCGAGACGATCGGCTTGATATCAACGCCTGCTGACGGCAGACGGCTGACAGCCTCCGTAACGATCCCCACGACCTTCCGCCCACGGATTGGCACGACGACCCGCGCGCCGGGGACGGCGCGATCCGCCAGTGATTCGGGCACTTCGTAGATGTAGGGGCGAGTTACCGGGACGGGGAGGACGACCGCCGCGTAGCGCGGCCCGCTCATCTGCGTCTGACGCCGAGACCGGGCTCCGTGGGAAGGCGGATCTGACCGTTGTCGATCGTGGCCCCCGTGAACGGATCGTCCACCGTGAGAGCCGCGCCGTCCAGGTCGGCCGCGTCGACCAGGGGCGTGAAGTGGGCGGCGGCGGTGATGCCGAGCGACGTCTCGATCATGCATCCCACCATCACCAGCATCCCGTGCGCGCGCGCGGTCGCGACCATGCGGAGCGCTTCGCGCAGCGACCCACACTTTGCCAGCTTGATGTTGATGCCGTCCGCCCGTCCGACGAGCCGGGGAATATCCGCCGCGACGAGACAGCTCTCGTCCACGACGACGGGAAGGTGCTGCTTCGCCGCCGCCCGTCGCACATCGCTCAAGCCGTCCAGATCGTCAGGCGGAAGCGGTTGCTCGAGGAACTCGACGCCGTACTCCTTCAATACGGGAATCATCTGCTTGGCGCGCGCGACGGTCCAGCCCGCGTTGGCGTCCACGCGAAGCGGTTTGCGCGTCGCCTCGCGAACGGTCCGGAGGATCTCTTCGTCGCGGTCGGTGCCGAGCTTCACTTTCAGAATGGGATAGTCTTCGGCCTCGCGCACCTTGGCGCGCATCTTGTCCGGCGAGTCGATGCCGATCGTGAAGGACGTGAGTGGCGCGCGCTGGGGATCGAGCCCCCACAGCCGCCACAAGGGCTGGCCCAGCTTTTTCCCGACGAGGTCGTGCAGCGCGGCCGAAAGCGCGGCGCGGGCCGCCCAGTTCTTCGGCAGCGCGTGCTCCCAGCGATCTTCCGCGGCTTCGAGGTCGAACGGATCGCGCGGCAGGTGGCTAGCGAGCTTGTCGAATGCCGAGAGTACCGTCTCCAAGCTCTCGCCATAGAACGACGACGGATCCGCTTCGCCCCATCCCTCGAGCCCGTCTCCGTCCACCAGGCGCACCCAGGCGCGCTTGTATCCGTTCGTCGAGCCGCGGGCGATGACAAATGGATGGCGGGTGGTGATGCTGCACTGCTCGACGTGGAGCTTCAGAGCCATCGATTCTTCTTGAGCCACCCGATGATGACAATCGAAACCGCGGCCATCGTGAACAGTGCGATGTAAAACCCGTACGGGTTATGCGTCAGCGGCATGGCGCTGAAGTTCATGCCGAAGATCCCACCGATGACGACCAGGGGCAGCGCGATCGTCGCCACGATCGACAGCTGCTTCATGACCCTGTTCATGCGGTTGGATGTCTGCGACAGATATGTCTCCAGCACGCCGGCGAGCAGGTCGCGCACGGTATCCACCGATTCGACGATGCGGATCGTGTGGTCGTACACGTCGCGGTAATAGAGCTGCGTCTCGGGACGGATGTACCCGCAGGGGCGGTTCGTCAGAATATTGAGCACTTCGCGTAGCGGGCCGACGTGGCGCCGCAGCGAAAACGCCGCGCGCTTGGCCTTGAAGATTTCGTGGATCAGCTTCTCGTCGAACTTCTGGAACAGCCGCTCCTCGAGTCCATCCACCAGTGCATTCAGCTCTTCGACCAGGGGAAAAAAGGCATCCACCGACTGGTCAATGATGTTGTGCATCGTCATCTCGACGCCGCGCGCCAGCAGATCGGGATTGCGCATCAGGCGCTCGCGCACCGCGCCGCAGCCCTTGGACGGCAGCGCATGCACGGTCACGAGGAAATTCTTGCCGAGGAAGAAGTAGAGGTTGGACGTGGCGAGATCGAACGGTTCCGGTGTGCCTTCGTCGAAGCGAATGACCGCCATCACGACGAACACATAGCGGTCATACTCTTCGAACTTTACCCGCGTCCCCGGCGACAGCGTGTCTTCGATCGCGAGCGGGTGGAACGCGAACACTTTTTCGAGCAGCGCGAGCTGATGCATGTTCGTGCTGTCGATATCCACCCACAGCTCGCCCCCCCCTTCGCCGGCCTGCACGATCTCGCGGATGCGCGACGGGGAAATGTCCTGCTCGAGGGTCCCGTCGGCCCGCCGGTAGATGCTGGCGGGCCAATTCTTCGAGGCTTGCGGCTGTTGCGCCGGTACGGTATTGACTGCCACGTCCTCAAGATAGTGCGCGCACATGCGCCACGACACCGGCGGCGAGCAGGTCGAGCCGGTAGCCGCCCTCCAACACGCCGACGACGGGGCGCGACCCCATCCGCTCCCGCAGCGCCTCCGTCCAATGGGTGATGTCGTCGGGCTCGAGTGTGAACTCACCCAGCGGATCGCCCGCGAGCGAATCGAATCCCGCCGACACGAGCAGGATGTCCGGCTTCCAGCCAGCAAGCGCCGCGTCCACACCCGCGAGGAAATCGCGCGCGTAGACGGCGCGCGGCAGGCCGCCGGGGCGTGGGACGTTGAAAACGTTGCCGACGCCCCGCTCATCCTCCGCCCCCGTCCCCGGATACCACGGATACTGGTGCATCGAGACATAGCGGATGGACGGATCGCGCTCGACGAGCGCCTGGGTGCCATTGCCGTGATGGACGTCCCAGTCCACGATCAGCACGCGCTCGCAGCCGAGCGCCTGCGCGTGCCGGGCGGCGAGCACGACGTTATTGAGGAAGCAGAATCCCATGCCGCGGGCGGCGAGCGCGTGGTGCCCCGGCGGCCGCGTCACGCCGAATGCCCGCCCTGCTTTCATGCCCTGTTCGACAGCCGCGAGCGCCACCCCGGCGCACGCCAGCACGCTCTCCCAGCTCCTCGGGCCCAGGAAGGTATCGGTGTCGAGCGCGCCGCCGCCGCGCGCGGCCAGCGCCTCGAGCATGTCGAGGTATTCCGGCGCGTGGACCCGCTCGAGCGCGGCGCGCGCCGCCGGCGGGGCTTCGACCCACTGCAGGAGCGCGGCGAGCTCCCGGCGCCGCAGCGCCTCGAGCACGACTTCGAAGCGTTGCGGCCGCTCCGGATGCCCGGCACCGCTATAGTGATGCCGGCAGGCCGGGTTCCAGACGACTGCGGCGGACACCTAGTCTTGGCGGCGAGTGTGCAGCAAGGCGCGAAGGGATTCCACTTCGCGCTTCATTTCTTTCCGTGCGTCCGCCAGCTCCTGCATCGCGCGCCGGTACCGGAGCCATCCCGCCACGACGAGGACGGCGACTATCGTGCAAACGGCCGCCCAGAAGAAGTGGTTGATCATCGCGAGCAACACGGCGTTGAGCAGCAGGAACCCGACCGCCAGGATCGTGACGCCGCGGGTAAACGCCCCGGTCGTCAACGGACCGGTTGCCGCCGACCCGGCAGCACGATGAAGGGCGCGTTGGGCACGGCGCCGAGCGCGCGCATGGCGATGGATTCATCGAGAATCGCCGCACCGCGGAACTTCACGATGTAGTCCTGCTCGTTCGCGGTCGTCTTCAGCGCCGCCCGCAGCGCGTCGCGTTTGAGCTGTGCCACCGTGGTGTTCTCATCGACTTGAATCGGCACGTGCTCCCACGCCGACGTCACCATCACGCGCACCCGATAGCGTTCGAGGGCTGTGGTCACGCGACCTCCACCTCCGACGCGAGCGGGAGCGTCGAGAAAAAGCGATCCAGCGCCTGATCGAAGAACAACGTCGAGGCCCGGACGCGCGTGACGCCCTTCTCCTTGTCGTCCCATACGCTGAACACCACTTCTTCGCCGCCCTGCCCGCGCAACGTGACAAAGCTGGGCCCGCTCTTCTCCAAGAATGCCGCCGCGTGGGGAACGCGCTCGGCGAAAAACTGCTGCGCGCGTGTCAGCACCTCGGATGGCGGCAGAGCGACCGTCGTCGTGTGGATCATGGGATCGGGAGGATCGTGATGCCGGTAGGTTGCCGCGGCACGGCGATGCTCGCCACGCGTGCGCGGCTGGTGAGGTCGATGACGTCCACCGCGCCGGGATCCGCGCCTACGCTCTCCGCCGAGGTGAACGCCCAGCGGCCGTCGGGCGAGTAGGCAACGCCGTGGGGCAGCGGTTTGGACGTCGGGATCTTGGCGACTTCCATCAAACGGCGTGCGTCTACCAGCGACACACTCTGCGCTTTCTTGTTGGTGACGATCACCCACTGTCCGTCCGCCGAAGGCTCCACGTTGTATGCACCCGCCCCCACGGGAATCTCCTGCACCAGCTGGAGCGAAGCGGCGTCGAGCACCTGGAGCGTGTTGCCATGATTGCAGGCGACATAGAGACGCCGATCGTCCGGCGAGACCGAGACAAACGTGGGCGAGCAGTCGCGCGCTGCAGCCGTCCCTGGCGTTGCTCCGTGCATGGGCGGTCCCGCGGTACCGGTCGACGCGTGACCCATCCCCGCGCCGGTGCTGTGACGGCGCCGGATGCGCAAGCTCTGACGATCGATTTCGAGAATCTCGTCGGAGTTCATGCACGACACGTACACGAACGTTCCCGCGTGATTGACCTTCACGCCGTGCGGCATGTCGCACGCGGGGAGATTGGTAATCGGGGTCATCGATGCGGTTTGGACGATCGTGACGACGTTGACGCGCGGGTGATCGCCGTGAAAATCGGAATTGGCGACGAACGCGAGCGCGCCGTCGGGCGTCAGGGCGATGGTCGTGGGGAACATCTCCACCTGCGCCCGTCCCAGCAGCGAATCGCTGCCCGGACCCATCTTCCACAGTGACCCGTACGGTGTCCCGTGGGCGATCGTGACGTACCACGCCGAGCCGTCGGGCGCGGCGGTCACGTTATGCGGGCCGTCGATGTCGGCAGGCATGACGCCGACGGGAACGATCTTGGCGACCGTCAGCGCGGCGCCATCCCACGTCAGCTCCGTGACGATGTCCCCCGACTCGCTGGCCACCAGAATGCGGTAGCCCCCCCCTGGAGTCGGTGGGGGGGGCAGTGCGAAGCCGGTCAGCAACGCGAGTGTAGCGAGGAGGCGCATCGGCAAAAGATAGCGACTAGGAGACGTCATTGCGGCGCCTCGGGCCACCGCGTGTCGGGACGCGCCGGTGGCGGCTGGTCGGCGTGCAGCCGGTCAGCGCGGATGTCCGCGTAGATGAAGTTCTCAGGCGCGACGGGTGAATCCGCGAGACGCCGTAGCATCGCCAATTGCCCGACGTAGCCCATCAGCGCCGCCATGTGCCGCAGCAGCTCAACGGGAGTACGGACGCGGTTGCCGGCGCTGAACGTCGGGTAGGTGTCCGGTGCGCCGCGCAGCGCCTTTTGCGTCCGATAGGCGATGGCGGCGAGAAAATGCCGCAGCACTTCGCGATCACGGTCCATGATGTTCCCAGGCATACTATTGAAGGGCGCGCAACACCTCGCGCGCGGCGCGCCGCCCGCTTGCCAACGCTCCCGAGACTGTGCCAATCTGGTCGCCGTCCGTCGCCTCGCCCGCGAAGAACAAGGTCCGCTCGAGCGAGCGGGCGAGCGCTCGTGGTGCCCCAGCTCCCCCGACCCCGATATACGAATAGGCGCCGCGCGCGAAGGGATCGGCGCGCCAGTCGTGACTGGCCGATGCGTCGAGCAGCTCCTCCAGCTCGCGCCGGGGGACGGCAAGGATGTCTGACAGCGCCACCAGCGTGCGCTCGAGCCGCGACGGAGGCTCCTCGGCGAGCAGCTGCTCGGCGGGTACTCCGCCCACATAGCCGGTGAGTACGGGCGAGCGCACTGGGAGCGAGGTCCACCAGGTCGGCACCTCTGCACCGTTCGCGTGAAAAAAACTCAGCCCTTTCCCGTCCGAGCCGGAGTACTCGCGCCGCTCCTTGAGGAACTCTGCCTTCTCCCAGAATGCCTGCCGGAATCGCAGCACGATCTTGAAGACCTGCCCGGTCTCGAGACCCTCAAGCGCGCGCTGTTTGGCGCGCAGCGGCGGGTCGAACCGCACGGTTCCGGCCTTTAAGACCGCGAGCGGCAACGTGACGAGTGCCGTCCGGGCGCTCACGCTTGACAGGGGCGCGCCGGCGCCGCTGCGACACGCGACGCTCACGGTGCCGCGTTTCCACTGCACCCCTTCCGCGACGGTGCTGAGACGCACCTCGGTGCGCTCTGGATCCAATCCATCACGCAGCCATTTCATCAGGGCGTCGCCGCCGTTCGCAATGCGGAACTGTTTGCCCTCGACTTCGTCTCTTTCCTCACCGCTCCCGCCCTCCGTTTCGGCCGCGAGCGACTGCGCGCTCAGCCGTTCCGGATGCGCGGCGTAAAATCCTTGCACGAAGTCCCGCAGGATCCCGCGACGTGACGCCGGCACGCTCGCCGAGTCGAGATACTCGCTGACGGGGAAATCCTTGCCGCGGCTCGCGACCCGGCGGGCGAGATCGTGATTCATGCGATCCACGATCTCCCAAAAGTCTCCCATCGGTTTGAACCGGCCGGCCGTGACGATTTCGTGAGAATCGGGCAGCTCCAACACCGCGAGCCCCGCCGCCTGCGCAACGGGAAGGGTGTCGGCTGCCTCGCCATGTATGAACTCGGCGCCGAGCTCGAGCGGGACGGGTGCGCGTGAATCGTGCAGCGTGAGAATCCGGCCACCGACGCGCGGTCGCGCCTCGATGACCGTTACGCGAAGACCCGCCTGCGACAGATCGCGCGCGGCGGCGAGACCCGCGGCACCCGCTCCGACCACCAGACAGTCGACGCGCTTACGATCCCGCCGCTGTGGCATGCGCCGGGTAATTTACAGGAGCGCGCGCAGGGCCGTTTCCATTTCGGAATTCGGCACTGCCCGCGCCCCGAGGCTCCGGGCCGAACGCAACGCTGCGGCATCCACGTGCGAGCCGAACGCCAGCACGGGAATCCCTCGCTGCACGAGATCGCGAACGCGCTCCTCGACTCCCGGTTTCCCCAGCTCCACGACCGCCAGGTCGAAAGGCTCGTCGCGCGTCGGCTCGGCGCCCGCGGCCCCGAGAATCGCCTGAATCTTCCCGCGGAAGAACAGATCACGGCATTCCACGAGAACGCGCTTAGGCATCGCTGGGCCGTGCCGGAACGGTGTTCTGGGAGATGGCCGCGCGCCGCCAGAGATCCCGCAGCGAGGGCCGCTTGCGGAGCACCAGTACCGCATCGCCGGGTGGCGCATCCGAGATCCCCTGCAGCGTCAGAAATGCCGGCGGCTGCATCCCGGTGACCGGCGCTCGGTACCTCCGACCGTGCCACCCGAATTCGACCCACTCCCCACTCCCCACTCTCCACGTTTTTTCGAGGAACACATCGTCGTCCACCTTGTAGACGCCGTCCGCGATGCGCTGGCCGGAGCGGTAGAAAACCGGATCGAACGTCCGCCCCTCGTGACGCGCAAAGTTCTGTTCCGCCGCCCAATCGTACGCCTCCAGCGCGTCTACATGAGCCCGGAACTCCAGATGATGCCGGAGCTCGTGCGTCAGCGTGTCCCACGCCTCGGCGCGCCAGTCGAACCCAGGGTTCTGACGCGCGAGCGCGTCGAACGAACCGTAGAACAGCACGATGCGAGAGTGGAGGTTAGAACCGTCGCCGGTCCACGTGAGCGGTATGCATTCACCCAGGGTGTAGACGCCGTCATGCACAGGATGGGGAACCACCTTCGGACTGACTTCGATGTCCGCGACGCCTCTTTCGAACTGGTCGGGGATTTCGTGTTCGAGACGACGGACGAGCGCCCGGAAATCGTCGAGCGTCAACCCGCCAGCTTTTGCGTCAGATACTCGACGAGGCGGGCGGTCGCGACGCGATCCTGTTTGAGCGTGTCCCGATCGCGGACGGTCACCGTCTGATCCTGCGTGGACTGGCCATCGATCGTGATGCCGAATGGCGTGCCGGCTTCGTCCTGCCGGCGATAGCGCCGCCCGATCGATCCGCCGTCGTCGTAGAACACGTTGAAGTGGCGCCGCAGATCGTCGTGAATGCGATGCGCCAGCTCCGGCATCCCGTCCTTGTTCACGAGCGGGAAGACCGCCGCTTTCAGGGGCGCGAGTGACGGCTTCAGCTTGAGGACGACCCGTTGGGCGCCGCCCTCCGCCGCCTCCTCGCCGCCCACCTCTTCCTCTCTATAGGCATCACAGAGGACGACCAGGGTCGTCCGATCCGCGCCCGCGGAGGTCTCGACCACGTACGGAATGAAGCGCTCGTTGGTCTTCGGATCGAGATAGTCGAGCTTCTTCCCGGCGTGTTTCTGGTGGTTCGACAGGTCGAAATCGGTGCGGTTGTGAATGCCCTCAAACTCCTGCCAGCCGAACGGAAACTCGTACTGGATGTCGTAGGCGTCCTTGGCGTAGTGCGCGAGCTCATCGGGACCATGTTGATGCCACCGCAGTTTCTCTTCCCGAATCCCGAGCCCCTTGACCCAATTCATTCGCTCCGCCCGCCAGAATTCGAACCACTCGGTCTCGCTGCCGGGCTTCACGAAGTACTGCATCTCCATCTGCTCGAATTCGCGCGTCCGAAAAATGAAGTTGCCAGGCGTGATCTCGTTGCGGAATGCCTTCCCGACCTGCGCGATCCCGAAGGGAATCTTCTGGCGGGAGGACTGCAGCACGTTGAGATAATTGACGTAGATCCCTTGGGCGGTTTCAGGTCGCAGATAAACCACGGCGGCCTGCTCCTCGACCGGCCCCATGAACGTCTTGAACATCAGATTGAACTGGCGAGGCGCGGTGAGGGTGCCTTTGCTGCCGCACACGGGGCACTGGGCGTCCGGCTGGCCGGGCGTGCCTTTGATCCTGGGATCGTCCGCACGGAACCGGTTCTTGCACTGCTTGCAGTCCACCAGAGGGTCGGTGAATCCGGAGACGTGCCCCGATGCCTCCCATACCTTCGGGTGCATCAGGATCGCGGCATCGAGACCCTCGATGTCGTGCCGCTCGTGCACCATCGAGCGCCACCAGCGCTCTTTGATGTTCTTCTTGAGCTCCACGCCCAACGGCCCGTAATCCCACACGGACCCGAGGCCGCCATAGATCTCGGAGGACTGAAACACGAAGCCGCGCCGCTTTGCCAGCGACACGAGCTTTTCCATGGTTTTGTCTGCAGTTGCGGGGGGCATAAGGAGCCGGAAGTTACAAACGCAGAGCCTCACGCGCGACCTGCTCGGCCATCTGGGAGAGCGCCAGGCCGTCCAGCATCCGACCGTCGCCATCACCCCCGATGGTATGCACGCCGATCAGCCCTTCGACCCGCCCCGCGACGACGGCGACCTTTTTCCTGGCGGCCTGCGCGCGCCGAACCACTTCTCCAGGCGCTTTCCCTACCAGCGACGTCTTGTCGAAGATCCCTTCCGCCGTGATCACGAGGTCCGCTTTCGCCAATGCCGCATCGAACCCGGCTCGCTCCATGACCCACTCGGCCCCGCCCGCCAGCTCCGCCTTGGCGAAGAACACGAGCCCGGCGCCGAGCCCACCCGCGGCACCACCCATGGACATCATGCCGAGCTCCGGATGGCCCGACTGCGCCCACAACTCCGCCAGCCGGCTTAGGCCGGCCGCGAGCTGCGGGATTTCGTCGGGACGGGCGCCCTTCTGCGGTCCAAAAACCGGAGCGGCGCCCTCCGGACCGAGCAGCGGCGTGGCGACATCCGCCAGCGCCACGACGCGAGCCGCGAGTCCCCAGCCCGGGCCGAACGACGCGAGGTCTACCAGCGAGCCTCCTCCGTCCGGGAGCTGCTCGCCGGCGGCATTCTCGAACGTCCAGCCGAGGCCGCGCGCCGCGCCTGTCCCGCCGTCTACCGTCGCCGTGCCGCCGAGGCCCACGACGATCGTCTTCGCCCCGCGATCGGCTGCCGTCCAAATCAGCTCCCCGACCCCGCGGGTCGTGGTGCGCATCGGATCACGGTCCTCCGGCTCGACCAGCGCCAGGCCGCATGCCGACGCACTCTCGATGATCGCGGTCTCGCCATCGATCCACCCGATCTCGGCGGAGACGGAATCGCCGATGGGTCCCGTGACTTGCAACCGCTCTCGGAGGGCGCCCGCCGGCAGCACGACGTCGAGGAGGCCGTTGCCGCCGTCGGCGACCGGGCATTCGAGCACCGTCGCGTCCGGCGCCGCGCGCCGCACACCGGCGGCGATCGCTGCGGCGACTTGCCGGGGGCCCAGCGTGCCTTTGAAAGCGGCTGGAGCGACGAGTACGACGGGGGGCATTGGACAAACAATAACAGACGCCGAGACGCCGAGGCGTCGAGGGTAGAAAAACGAGAAACCCCCTGAGTTTCCCCAGGGGGTGATCGCCTGCCGCACACCGTGCGCCCTAGAACCCGATGTGAGCGAAGCGAACTCCTTCTCGCAAATCGGGCGGGCGCTCCATCACCTCTGGCAGCCGGGCAATCTCATCGCTGAGACCCCTTGGCTTTGCGCCCCGCCGTCACCGGCGGTTTGCCCTTTGCAGAGAATCCGGGACGACAGTAAGCAAGAAAGGTGCCCTCCTGTAACTTGAATCACATCAACTGGTCTCACGGTGACCTAGGACAATTCCTTGGACGCTTTCTGCAACTAATCATGCATCTTGCGGTATAGAAACCCCCTCTCTACACCTCTATAATCTGGTCTCTGCGCGTTCCGACGCTCACATAGCGCACAGGAGCTCCAGCCAAGTCCTGCAGTCTATCGACGTATGCTCTGGCTGCCGGTGGAAGGTCGGCCAGTCGCCTGACTTCATTGAGCCGCTTTTGCCAACCGGGAACCGTTTCATAAATGGGCTCCACCCGTCCAATCGTTTCCACGTCCGCCGGCATGCTGTCGATCGTTTCGCCATCAAGCCGATAGCCGACTCCCACCGGTATCTCCGCGAACGTGTCCAGCACATCCAGTTTCGTGACGGCCAGTCCCGTAAGTCCGTTCACCCGAACGGCGTACCGAACCACGACAGCATCGAACCACCCGCACCGCCTCGGCCTTCCCGTCGTCGCCCCGAACTCGCCTCCCAGCTCGCGAATACGCTCGGCCACTGCCGGCTCGGCCTCGGTTGGCAGCGGCCCGTTGCCGACGCGCGTCGTGTAGGCCTTGACCACGCCGAGGACTGCGTCGATCGCCGTGGGACCGATGCCCACGCCCACCGCCGCGCCACCGGCCGTCGTGTTCGATGACGTGACGTATGGGTACGTCCCGTGATCCACGTCGAGCAACGCGCCCTGCGCCCCCTCGAGCAATACCGCTTCGCCGCGCTGGAGCGCCTCCCATACAACCCGGCCGGCATCCACGGCCAGCGGCAAGAGGCGGGGCGCCAGGCGCGCGAGCAGATGCACGTGCTCCTCGGCGTTGGCGCGTTCGCCGCTCGCGCGACTCCCGGATAACAGCTCCAGCATCTGATTCGCGGCCTCGACACGGGCCCGGACGACCTCCTGCGCGCGCGTCAGGTTGCGCAAGTCGCCCACCCGAATGCCGCGGCGACCGTACTTGTCCTCATAGGTGGGACCGATTCCCCGCCCCGTCGTGCCGATCTGTTCGCGCTTCTCGCGGGCTCGATCCAGCAGTTTGTGATAGGGCAGCGTCAGGTGTGCCCGGTCAGAGACGTGCAGCTTCTGGCTCGTATGGACCCCGCGCGCCTCCAGTGCGTCGAGCTCGGCGAACAGCTGCTCGGGGTCCAGCACCACCCCGTTTCCAACCACGCAGACGGCGCCCTGGAGAATTCCAGATGGGATCTGGTGCAGGACGAACGACTTGCCTTCCCCAGTGTCCACGGTGTGCCCAGCGTTGGCGCCGCCCTGGTAACGCACGACCAGATCGGCGCGCTCAGCCAGCACGTCGACGATCTTCCCCTTGCCCTCGTCTCCCCACTGGGCGCCGACCACCACGACACATTGGGTCTTCGGTCCGAACACGAGCGGTCACCTCGGTGGAAATAAAAAAGCCCCCGGCGGGGGCCACTGGAGTATCCTCTGAGGGAAGCTATCCCGCCCGAAGCACCCGCGCCAGTCCTGCCGCGACGCTCGCGGCGCCATCCAGCCGAACGCGCGCCACGCCGTCTTGGGGAGTATGGACAATTGCCATCGTCCGGGCATTACCCTTCAATATCGACACGCACTCACGGGCGACGCGCCCGAGCGCGATCCCGTCCACGATCACCGGCAGCCAACGCGCGCGTCTCGCATTGAGCGAGCGAGCAACGGCGTTTCCTACGGCGCCGGGCCGATGCAGAAACGCAATGGGAGTGCCGATATCATCCAGTCCGTCGAGGTTGATGATTGCCGCATCCGCAAACAGCGGCGCCCGTTCGGCGGCCAGCGCCCGGGCTCCGATGAGACCGAACTCCTCCGCATCGGAAAAAATGACGCCGACCTCGGCGTCGCGCGGCAGCTGATCGAGCGTCATGAACACCGCGACGAGCGCGGTCGCGTTGTCCACCGCCCCGGGCGAGTTATCGGTGACGCGGTTATGGAATAGAATCGAGAAGCCGAGCGCGAGCGGAATGATGGGCAACGTGCTGCCGCCGAGCGGGAGCCACACGAGCCCAATAACCAGAGACAGGAATCCAATGAGGCGGACCAGCATCGAGACGGGTTGGCCCTTGGAATCGTAATGCGCAACGAGCCAGACGGGCGGACGGCCAGACGGGCGGACGGGCGGTCTGCGCGCGATGAGGTTGATACCGGCGATTTTACGCGGCGTACCGAACAGCATCCGGGCGGGCCGTCCTGAGAACGCGTGCTCCTCCACGCTGAACCCGCGCGCACCCAGCTCGCGCGCTAGGAGCTCACGCACCTTCCGATGATTCGGGGTTCCCACGAGCCGCGGCACGGCCAGCTCGCGGAACAACACGCCGTAGTCAGTCACCGCGCACGAGCGCGCTCACGCGCTCGCGATCGGCTGGCGTGATCGGCGCGAGCGGCGGGCGCACCGGACCGCCGTACAGGCCCCCCCCGACGGCATCCATCGCGGCTTTCACGCCGGCGGGGCCGAGCTTGCCCACGATCTCTTTGTCGAGGGGCGTGAGGCGTTCCTGGATCCTCCCAGCGGCCGCGCGATCCCCCTGCTCGAACTCGCGCACGAGGCTGACGCATAGCCTCGGCGCAAAGCATGCCACGCCGATCACGCCGCCCTGACAGCCGAGCTCTAGTCCTGCGTAGAGTAGCGATGCGGAGCCGGCGAGTACGGTCCACCGCGGCACCGCTGCGCGATACGCCGCAAGATTCTTCAGATCACCCGACGAATCCTTGACGCCGACGATGCGCTCGTGTCCCGCGAGCTGCTGCAGCAGCGCCGCGGCGAGCGTGAGGTGCGTGTACTTGGGAATGTTGTAGATCAGCACCGGCACGGGGCTCGCGTCGGCGACCGCGCGGAAATGCGTCGCGAGCGTCGCGGGCGTGGCGCCGGCCGAGAAATAGGACGGGGGGCGCACCAGGACGGCGTCGGCGCCTTCGGCGGCGGCCGCCTCGGACAGCGCGATGGTCTGCCGAGTCGATTCGGCGCCTGTGCCCGCAATCAGCCACGCAGCGTCGTCCAGCGACTCGCGCGCCACCGCGACCAGCTCCCGCTGCTCCTCGGCGTCGAGCAACGGCGCTTCGCCGGTGGACCCGGACACGACGATTCCGTTCACTCCTTCGGCGATCAGTCGCGAGATGTTCTGCCGGAACTGCAGCGGGGCGACGTCGCCCGTCGCGGCATCGAACGGCGTGGGAATGGGTGGGAAAATCCCTGCGGGTGCTGATCCCTTCTCGCTCACTGCGGCAGCATGCTCGACAGATCGTCGCTAAACCCCGCGGGCTTGTCGGCGGGAACCGCCGGGGAGGCCTGTGTGGGCGGAACGGCGCGCGCGCGCCGGCGCAGCGTCTTCGCCTGGCGCTCGAAGGCTGAGGGATTTGACGACGCGGCCAGTGCCGTCTCATACGTCACAATGTCTTCCGACACGAGATCGAACAGGTGCTGATCGAACGTCTGCATCCCGTATTGCTCGCGCGATTCCTTGATGTAGTCGGGCAGCGACTCGGTGCGGTCGCGCTCGCGGATCAGCTCACGCGTGGTTGGAGTAGCGAGCAACACTTCGAGCGCGGCGGCGCGGCCGCGGCCGTCGGCACGCGGTAGCAGGCGCTGCGACACGACGGCGTGCAGCGCTTCCGAAAGGCGCAGGCGCGCGATCTCCTGCTCCTCCGGCGGAAACATCGAGATGATGCGGTTCACGGTCGTGACCGCGTCGGGCGTGTGCAGCGTGGACACGAGCAGATGCCCCGTCTCCGCCGCCTTCATCGCCGTGTCGATCGTCTCGGAGTCGCGCATCTCGCCGATCAGGATGACGTCGGGATCCTGCCGCAGCGCCGCGCGCAAGCCGGTACGGAAGTCGTCCGTATCCACGCCGATCTCCCGCTGCGTGACCGAGCAGTTGATGTCGCGGTGCAAGAACTCGATCGGGTTCTCGAGCGTGAGGACGTGGCGGTGCTGGGTCTGATTGATGTGGTTGATGATCGCCGCCATCGTGGAGCTCTTCCCGGACCCGGTCACGCCGGTGACGAGAATCATCCCACGCTCGGCGGTGCCGACCTCGGCGAGCACGGCGGGCAGCCGCAGCGACTCGAACGTGGGCACGTCGAACGGGATGACGCGCATGACGATCATGAACGAGGAGCGCTGCCGCAGGATGTTCACGCGGAAGCGGCCGATGCCCGGCATTCCCCACGAGCAATCGTAGTCGCGCAGCTTGTCGATGCGCCCGCGATCATCCTCGTTGGCGATGAGGCGCTGCGCGATCGCCTTGGTTTGGTCGGGGGTCAGCCGCTGCTTGGTGAGTGGAACCAGTTTTCCGTCAATGCGGGCGCGGAACACGTCGCCCGCCTTGATGTGCAGGTCGGACGCCCCACGGTCCACCGCGGCCTTGATGATCTTTTCCATTCAGTACCCGGCTTCCAGGTCAACGATGTTCGTGAGGGGCGCACCTGCAAGATAGCGCTTGATGTTCTCCACGATGAGGGCCGTTTCGCGCTCCCAGAACCCCGTGGTCACGGCGCTGACGTGCGGGCTCACGAGCACGCGCTGATGACGCCAGAAGGGATGCTCGGCGGGCAATGGCTCTGCGCCGAACACATCGAGCGCCGCACCGCGCAGCCGCCGCATCTCGAGCAGCTCGAGCAGCGCAGTCTCATCGAGCAGCGACCCGCGCGACACGTTAACGACGAGGGCATGCAGCGGCAGGCGCTCGAGCACCGTGCGGTCCACCGCACCCGCAGTCTCGGCCGTGTGTGGCGCCGCGATCACCAGCACGTCGCTGCCGGACGCCAGTCGCGGCAGGTCGGCCAGCGTGCCGACCCAGCGGGCGCCGTTCGGACCACCGCGTTCGGGGCGCCGCCGCACACCAGCCACGGACATGCCGAGCCCCAGCGCGCGGCGCGCCACGGCGTTGCCGATGCCCCCGAGCCCGAAAATGCCCACGCGCAAGTCGCGAAACTCGCGCATCGGGATCGCGCCGTCGGTGAAGTCCTCTTTCGCCCAGCGGGCCTGCCGCTGGGCGGACACCATCCGGTCGAGGCCACGAGTGAAATAGGCGATGGCGGCAATGACCCAATCGGCCATCGGGTCGGCATGCACGCCGGCGGAGTTTGTGAGGACCACGCCGCTGCCTGAGAGATGCGCGAGGCTCGAACCGATGCCGGCGGTGGCGCTGTGCGCCCAGCGCAGCGTGCCTGCCGCCGCGGCCGCGATCCCGGATGGCACGCCGAACCCGAGATAGATCTCGGCGTCGCGCGCGGCGGCGATCGCTTCCGGAGACCCGGCCCCGCCGTCGCCATCAGAGACCGCCGGAGCTTGCACCTCCGCGACGTCCCAATCCCCGCCGAGGACGTTCTTGATCTCGACCACGCGCGCTTTCGGAATTCGCCAGGCCGCGCGGGGCGAGTGCAGATCGATCACCACGCGTCGAGGGCTCACTCCCCCGTAGAGACCGTGCGCACGTGGTCGTGACGCAGCAGGGTGATGATGACTTGATCATGCAGCCGCTTGGAGCCACGAATGTCGAAGTCGATGACGAGGTCCACGTTCTCCTGACGGCTCGAGACGGCGCTGAGCTCGAGCCCGGCACGCCGGACCAGTCCTTCCAGATCCTCGAGAACGGTGGGACCGGGTCGCGCGTGAATCGTGACCCGCGAATGCATCGATTGGCGCCCCACCAGCTTCTCGACCCGCCCAAGTCCTGCGAGAACCGCGAGGACGACGAGGGTTGTGGCGATGCCTTCGAGATAGAAGCCACTACCCAGGGCGACGCCGATCGCTGCGACCACCCAGATCGTGGCCGCGCTGGTGAGTCCGACGACCGCGCCGCGCGCATGCAGAATCGTGCCCGCCCCGATGAAACCTACGCCCGTGACGATCTGACCGGCGACGCGGGTCGGATCGGTGT
>Ga0184638_1000015_pt1 | contig 36632 bp, 33 predicted proteins | sample PLM31_50_b2_FD_133141 | JGI IMG/M metagenome (GOLD analysis project Ga0184638, IMG submission 133141) | Groundwater sediment microbial communities from an aquifer in East River, Colorado, USA - PLM3-1_50_b2 | ecosystem: Environmental > Terrestrial > Soil > Riparian zone | place: USA: East River... | reverse complement strand
TAGCTACTTCCTCTAGTCTTCGTTCTTTGCCCATAAGTCCGGTCTCCGTTCACGCGTCAGGCGTTCGACTTGTGCCGCCCGCCATGCCGCAATCTTGTCGTGGTCGCCACTCAACAATACGTCGGGGACGTCGAGCCCGCGATAGCTAGGCGGTCGCGTGTAACTGGGCGCCGCCAGCAATCCCTCATAGTGCGAATCGGACGATGCCGATTCATGATCACCCAGCGCGCCCGGCAGTAGCCGCACGACGGCATCCACGACGCACAAGGCGGCCGGCTCCCCACCCGACAGCACGAAATCGCCGATCGATACTTCTTCCGCGCCCAGGCCGTCCGCAACGCGCTGATCGACGTCCTTGTAATGCCCGCACAGCAACGTCAGCTCATTGCCCACTGCAAATCGAACGGCGACGTCATGCGTGAACGGGCGTCCGCGTGCCGACAGCAACACCAGCGGCGGCTTCGCCTTCAGATCCTCGACTGCTTCGAAGAACGGCTCGGGCTTCAACACCATCCCTGCGCCGCCGCCGTACGGCGCGTCGTCCACCGTGTGGTGCTTGTCGTGCGTGTAGTCACGCAGCTGCACGACGCGGTAGCGCACCAGTCCGGCTGCTGCGGCACGCCCCAGAATGCTCGACCCCAGCGGCGCGGTGAACCACTCGGGGAACAGCGTCACGACATTGATCCGCAACATCGCTACTCGTCCACCGCGACGAGCTGATCGCGCCAGCTTTCCACCGCCGCCCGCGAGGTGATGCCCTCAAAGCCGAGCAACCATTCGCGGTGATATGCGCGACGCCGGGTCACGACGAGCGGCCCCGCCAGCACCTCGCGCTCCTCATTCAGCACGTACACCCGCGCCTTCGGAACGAACACGGTCCCCGGATTCGCCACGAGGGGGATCACCGCAACCTCCCCCTGCTGGCCGTGCGGCTTGCGCAGCCGCCCGACTACGCGGCGGTCGGGGGTGCGGGCGGCGCGGGGGGGGCGGGGGGAGCGGGGGGAGTCGACCGTTTGCCCAATACGCCGGCCTTCTTGAGGAGCGAGCGCACCGTGTCAGTGGGCAGAGCACCCTTCTCGAGCCAGGCGCGCGCCTGCTCGGCGTTCACGTTGATCACCGCCGGCTTTGCCCGCGGATTGTAATTGCCGATCGTCGCGACGAAGCGTCCATCACGCGGGGATTTTGAGTCCGCGACAACGATGCGGAAAAAGGCCTGACCCTTCCGCCCCACCCTGCGCAGCCGAATTCGAGTTGCCATAGCGTTCCCTACATCCTTTTCATGAACTTGCTGATCTTGCGCATCTGCTGAAACTGTTCCAGCAGCCGATTCACTTCCTGCACGGGCCGTCCGGCCCCCTTCGCGATCCTCAGTTTCCGCGATCCGCTCAACACGCTCGGATCGGCCCGCTCCTCGGGCGTCATCGAGAGCACGATCGCCTCGACGTGCTTCAAGCGCTTGTCGTCCATCGACACACCTTGCAGCGCCTTCGCGTTGATCCCCGGCAGCAGCCCCAGCACCTGCTTGAGCGGACCCATGTTCTGCATCTGCTTCAGCGCCACGAGAAAGTCCTGCAGGTCCATGCCCTTCTTGGACCGGACTTTCTGTTCCAACCGCTTGGCGGCATCGGCATCGACCGTCGCGACGGCTTTCTCGACCAGCGCGACGACGTCACCTTGGCCGAGGATCCGGCCTGCCATACGAACGGGATCGAACGGCTCCAGCGCGTCCGTCTTTTCGCCGACGCCGACGTACTTGATCGGTACGCCGGTCACGCCGTGAATCGAGAGCGCCGCGCCTCCGCGCGCATCGCCGTCGAGCTTGGTCAAGATCACGCCCGTGATCCCGACAGCCTCGTGGAAGCCGCGCGCGATTTTCACCGCGTCCTGTCCCGTCATCCCATCGGCGACGAGCAAGACTTCCTTCGGCGCCACCGCGGCCTTCAGCGCGCGCAGCTCGTCCATCATTGCCGCGTCGATCTGCAAACGTCCCGCGGTGTCCACGATCACGGTGCGGGCTCGCGCCGACTCCGCCTCGCGCAACGCATCCCGTACCAGCCCGACCACGTTTCCCGTTTCCCGTTTCCCGAAAACCGGGACATCGATTTGCGCGCCGAGCTGCTGTAACTGCTCCGCCGCAGCCGGCCGATAGACGTCGGCGGCGACCAGTGCCGGCGCCTTTTGCTCGAGCTGCAGGCGTCGCGCGAGCTTCGCCGCGGTCGTGGTCTTCCCCGATCCCTGTAACCCGACGAGGAGAATAACCGTCGGACCTACGGAGGAGAATTCGAGGCCGGCCTTCGTGCCGCCGAGCAGCGTGGCGATCTCGTCGTGCACCAGCTTCACGACTTGCTGGCCGGGACTGACTGTCTTGACCTGGAGCGCGCCGACCGCCCGTTCGCGCACCCGCTCGACGAACCCGCGCGTGACCTCGAAGCTCACGTCCGCCTCGAGCAAATGGCGGCGGATCTCGCGCAGGGCGTCCGTGACGTCGCTTTCCGAGAGCACCCCGCGACCTCTGAGCCGGTTCAGTACACCGGTCAGCTGCCCGGAAAGGGCCGTAAACATAAGCGTAGCAAGCTAAATGGCGAGTACCCTGAAACCAAGTGGGGGTCTTATCTTGGCTCGCATGGCCGTCACGCCGGAGTGGTCCCGACCCGACGACGCCGAACGGCAGGCTCGGCTCGACGCGATGAAGAAGCGCGCCACGGGGTTGTTGGCCGTGGCGTTGCTGGTGTTCATCGGTGCCAGCCTCTACGAGGCGCAGTTTCCCTGGCTGGGCTACGTTCGCGCCACGGCTGAAGCGTCGCTCGTGGGCGGGCTGGCGGACTGGTTCGCCGTGACGGCGCTGTTTCGCCATCCGCTGGGCCTGCCGATTCCGCACACCGCGATCGTCGCGACGCGTAAAGAGCGCATCGGACAGATCCTCGGCAACTTCGTCCAGAATCATTTCCTGTCCCGCGAGGTGATCGCCGCGAACTTGCGCCGCGTGCATCCGGCGGAACGCGGGGCTCAATGGCTTGCCGACCGTGAGCACGCGCGGCAGATCGCCCGTCAATTCGCGAGCGGCCTGGTGAAAACGCTCGACTCATTACCGCACAACGAGCTGCAGGATCTGGTGAGTCAGGTCGTCCGCAACCGCGTGCGCTCATTCAAGGTCGCGCCGGCACTCGGCAAGACGCTGGCATTGGCACTCGCCGACAACCGCCAGGAGGAGCTGCTCAATGCCACGGTCAAACTGGCCGCAGATGCGGTCCGGAATAACCGCGAGCTGATCCGCGAGCGCGTACGCGCGGAGACACCCTGGTGGGTGCCTCCTGTTCTGGACGACAAGATTTACGAGAAGATCATCGCGGCCGTCGAACGGCTGCTTCATGACATGGTCATGGATCCGTCACACCCGCTCCGCGGCGCGTTCGACGATGCGATCCGCGATTTCATCGATCGCCTGCAGCACGCTCCCGACGTGATCGCGCGCGCCGAGGCCTTGAAGGAAGAGTGGCTCATGGGCGCGTCCACCGACGATCTGTCGCGGCGGCTGTGGGAAGGAATCCGGCAGGCGGTGAGCAACTATGCGACAAAGAGCGACGGCGGCCCGAGCCCACTCGATAATGGGCTGAGTGAGTTCGGGACCGCACTGCTGTCGAATCCCACACTGCTCGCGGAAATCGACGATCTGCTGATCGAGCTGGCGGCGAACGTGGTGGAGAAGTATCGGCACGAGATCGGCGACTTGATCGCTCAAACGGTGGCGGGTTGGGATCCGGGAGCGACGTCACGGCGCTTCGAGCTGGCGGTGGGGCGGGACCTGCAATTCGTGCGCATCAACGGCACGTTGGTGGGGGGCCTGGTTGGCCTGGCGATCTACACGATCACCCGCCTCCTGCGCTGAGGCGTACGGTCGGGACCGCGCGCCAACCGGTCCAACTCGCAGGCGCGTCGACCAATCGAACCACCGGCCGTCCTGCGACGGTCAGTTGCGTGATTTCCGCCCGTCGGCCCGTCCGCCCGCCCGGCCGTCGCCGGTCCCAGGCACGTTGCAGCCCTGCCGCGAAACGGGCAGCCGCCGCGGCGTCGTCCCAAACGCTGTACCACACGAGTGCGTCGCTGTTCGCCCCGAGCACCTGGTAGCGGTCGCCGTCCCAGCCCGTGGCGAGACTCGCCGCTTCTCCTTCATTCCCCAGGTGCTGCTGAAACAGCAGCCGCGTTTCGAACTCGCCGAGACCGTCCTCCCACTGCACCGTCCCGGCCGCGGTCGTGAAGACCATGTCCGTGGGTTCGTCGTGCTCGGCGTAGCGATCGGGATGGAGGATCTGTTCGGTTGACCTCGGCATCGAGTCGAGCACCGAGCGGCCGAAGTACTTGCGGCGGAACCACACGTTGAAGTCGGCACCGGCGAGGTACGGAAAGACAAGGCCCTCACGCAGCCACAGCGGCGCGCGCGCAAACTCCTTCATCTGATCCTGTTGCTGCGCCATCACCGTCCGCATGCGCCAGAACCAGCCCAGCGGGAATGTGTCGGGCCGCTGTTCCGGCATCAGCACCGGAATCTGCGCGATGGTGGCCTGTCCTTCGAGAATCGCCTGCGCGGCCGTGCGCCGGTCGTTGGCGTGGCGTTGCGTGATGATCGAGTCGAGACGGACGTACTGATCCTGCAGCGCGTGCACCAGCTCGTGCGAGACGACGATGCGCATCTGCGACGGCTGAATGTCGTCCGGGATGTACAGGGCGTTCGAATCGGGATCGTAGTATCCGGCGATCTGCTCGGTGAGCAGGTCGATCATCGTGGACCGCAGCCGCAGCGAATCGGGGATCAGCCCGAAGAGCCGCAGCGCCGATTCCAGTCCCGCCAGGTCGCCGGGCGGCAGGTCTTCATCGAACTTGTGGATGACATAATCCCGCACCTGCGCTCGGGAGCGGCGCAGGACGAGCGGCTCGCGTTTGAACTGCAGCCCCGCGGCCTCGGCGACGACGGGCATCATGCGGTGCACCATGTCCTTCATATCTGCTTCGCCCTGCACCGCCTGGGCGCGCTCGCGGCACCCCAGGTTGACGACGACCACGACTGCACCAACGGCCGCGAGTCGGGTCAGCCCGCCCACTCGATGCCCTTCCCCACGGAGACGCCCACCACCCGAGCGACCTCCTTGCCGGTCACCACGATCCCCTGGCGCTCGAGCTCGGCGCGGAGGCGGCCGTCGAGATCGGTGCGTTGCTCTTCTAACGACGGGCGGCGAGGTGAAGCGGCGGCGGGCGGTGGCGATTCCTCCGCCGCCGCCTCTTTCCCCGCCCGTCGCCGCCCCTCGCCGCCGCCGAGCAGCTCCTCGATCTCCTCACCGAAGCGCTGCAGCACCGTCGCGAGGTCCGGCATCGGTTCCGCGGGCGCCGCCTCGTCCTCGGTTGCTCCGCGGCGTAACAACGCTTCGACTTTCTTGCGGTCGCGAATCAGCCGGTCCAGCTCGGGCGACACCTGCGCCGTCGCCTGCGCATGCGCGCAGGCTTCGTCCAGCACGTCGATGGCTTTATCGGGGCGCGCCCGCTCGGGCACGAACCGGTCCGTCAGAACGATCGCCGCCTTGAGGGCGTCGTCCAAAATGGCGACGGCGTGATGTCGCTCGAGCCGCGGCCGACGCGCGACGAGCACTTCCCACGTCTGAATGGCGTCCAGCTCTTCGATGGTGACGGGCTGAAAGCGGCGCTCGAGCGCCGGGTCTGCGCGGACCCACTTGTCGTACTCCTCGCCGGTCGTCGCGCCGATGACACGAATGTCGCCGCGCACGAGCGCGGGCTTCAGCATGTTGGCAGCGTCCATCGCCGCGCCCATCGCCGTGCCCTGTCCGATGAGGTTGTGCAGCTCGTCGACGAACAAGATGAGATTGCGATCCGCTTGCAGTGCCTGCACCAAACGACGGATGCGGTCTTCGTACTGCCCGCGGAACGAGGTCCCCGCCAGCATCGAGACGTGGTCCAGTCCGAGGAGGCGCGCGTCCTTGAGCGCCGGCGGCACGTCGCCCGCGGCGATGCGTTGCGCCAGTCCTTCGACGACCGCGGTCTTGCCCACGCCCGCCTTCCCGACAAGGGCGGGGTTGTTCTTCCCCTGACGCAGCAGGATGTCCACCACCCGCGCGATCTCGGCGTCGCGGCAGCGCACCGGCTCCAGGTCACCGCGGCGGGCCTGCGCCGTCATGTCGATGCCGACGCGCTCGAGCACGTCACCGGAATCGAACAGCCCTTCGAACGGGTTCCCCATCGATCGCTAATCGCCTTTGAGAAAATGCCCGTACCAGGCGATGATCGCGTCGCCGAATACGAACGCCACTACCGCACCCACCGCGAGGAATACCCCGAATGGGACGAGTCGCTTCTTCTTGAGCGAGAGCGGGACAAAAATCAACGAGCCGATGGCCGCGCCGGCGAACACCGTGAGCAGCACGCCGCGCCAGCCGACAAAGCTGCCGACCATCGCCATCATTTTGATGTCACCGCCACCCATCGCTTCTTCTTTGAAGACCCACGCGCCGGCCACGCCGACGAGCCACAGCAGGACGAACCCCACGACCGCACCAAGCAACGCATCGAGGAAACCCGGCACGCCGCCGCCGAGCGCGAGCAAAAGCCCAATGACCAGACCGCCCCAGGTGAATTCGTCGGGAATGATGTAGTGCCGCGCGTCGGTGATGGCGATCCCGAGCAGCAACGTGCCGAAGACCGCGGCACTCACCGCGTGGAGCGTCATTCCATAGACGAGCAGCGAGGCGCCGAAGAGTACGCCCACCAGCGCTTCGATGAGCGGGTACTGCCTGGAGATCGGTTGGTGGCACCAACGGCACTTGCCGCGCAGATAGAGCCACGAAAACACCGGGATGTTGTCGCGCCAGGCGATGGGCTGCTTGCAGTTCGGGCAGGTTGACCGCGGGCGCAGCAGCGATTGATCGCGCGGCAGCCGCAGAATGCAAACGTTCAGGAAGCTGCCGACGCACAGTCCGACCAGCACCGCTCCGGCGACGATCACGGGATCAGCGCCCACGCAGCACCTCGTAGAGCAGGATGCCGGCCGCGACCGCTACGTTGAGCGACTCGGCGCCGCGCGCCAACGGAATCGCGACGCGCTGCGCCGCGATGGCGTTGAGCTGCGGACGAATTCCCGCCCCTTCATTGCCCACAATCACAGCAATGAGCTCCTTGCGCGATTCTCTGGAATCGAGCGCGCGCGCGAGCGGCACGCCGTCCGCCGCCGCGGCCCATAACGTGATCCCGTGCTCCCGCGCCCACGCGATAAACGGGCCGTCATCGAGCTGCACCACCGGATGCCGGAAGGTCGCACCCATCGCGGCCCGCAATGCCTTGGGATTCATCGGATCAGCGCTGCCGCGCAACAGCAGACTTGCGGAGGCACCCAGTGCGTGGGCCGTGCGAATGAGCGTCCCCACGTTACCGGGATCCTGTACGCCGTCGACGACGAGCAGCGGGCCGCCCGCGACATCGGTCAACGCCCAGGTGCGCGGCTGCACGATCGCGAGAATGCCCTGTGGCGTGTCAGTGCCCGCGAGGTCGCTGAAGACGCGCGATCCCACTTCCTCGACCGTGACGGCGTGACTCGCGAGTTCGGCGCTCAGCGCCTGCCCGCGGGTCGTGCGCGCGAGCTCGGGGGCCACGAGCGCGCCCTTGAACTCGAGCCCGGCGGCCAATGCTTCCTCGACCAGCCGCACGCCTTCCAGGACGGCGAGTCCGCGGCGTCCCCTCGCTTTGCGACGTTGGAGATCGCGGACGGTCGACTGCAGATTACTGCGAATGCGTGTCCTCGTGCCGGTCACAGGTGCCCCTAAGATTGCCTGCGCGGTTGCTTTCGCCAAGCCACAGCGGCTGAGCTCATGAGAATCGCCCTTACGATCGCGGGCTCTGACTCGGGGGGCGCCGCCGGCATTCAGGCCGATCTCAAGACGTTTCATCAGTTCGGCGTGTTCGGCACCAGCGCGATCACGGCGGTCACCGCGCAAAACACCATGGGCGTGTTCGCGTGGGAAGCCCTCCCCGTGGCACTCGTCGCGCGGCAAATCGACGTGCTCGCAGACGATTTGCCGCCTGCCGCAATCAAGAGCGGCATGCTCGGCTCCGTGGCAATCGTCCAAACCGTCGCCGAGCGTATCGCGTATCATCGGTTGCCGAACTACGTGCTCGATCCCGTGATGGTTGCGACGTCGGGAGACCGGTTACTCGATCGTGATGCCGAAACGTTGATCGCCAACCGGCTGGCGCCGCTGGCGCTGCTCGTGACGCCGAATCTCAACGAGGCCGAGATCCTCGTCGGGGAAAAAGTGCGGACACCGGACCAGATGGAACGCGCCGGTCGCGCGCTGGTCGCCATGGGTGCGCGTGCCGCGCTCGTCAAAGGGGGGCACCTGGCGGACCCGCGTACCATCGTGGACGTGCTGGTGCAGGGTGACTCCGTGCGCCGCTTCACGCACGAGCGCATCGACACCACGTCCACGCACGGCACCGGCTGCACGCTCTCGGCCGCGATAACGGCGGGATTGGCGCTGGGACGATCCCTCGAGCAAGCGGTGACCGACGCGCTCGACTTCGTGCATCGCGCGATTGCCGCGGCACCGGGGCTCGGAAACAGCGAGGGGCACGGGCCACTCAATCACTTCGTGCCCGCGCCCCCCCGACCCCCGAGTGAAGGTCTCTAGCCTACGGGTTCCACCAATACGTAGCCTTGATCATGAAGATGTTCTCCGCGGGCGCCCGCAGCATCCGTCCCATCGACGAACCGAAGCGGAAGTCACCCACGTCCTCGAAGTCCGATCGGCTCTGCGTCCAGACGAAGTAGAGCGTGGAGCCCGGCATATACTCCCAGCGGAGCACCGCGTTACCCCGCAGCGACTTGAAGTTGAAGTCAGGCTTGCCGAACGACAGCATCTCCGCCGGACCAGCCCCGTCGGGATCGACTTCGTACGAGTTCGTCGAATCGACGAACGTGATCGTCGAATTGTTGTCGCGGCCGAAGTGGCTGTAGTCATTGCTGCGTGGCCGGGCCAGCTCGCGGAACTGATCGTAGCGGCCCGCGGAGATCAACGGCTGCGCGTACAGCTGCAGCGACAGCGTGGGGCTGTACGTCCAGTTGAGGCGGATACCGGCCGACAATTCCGTCTGGTTGATCCGCCCAAACACGTAATGGTTGTCGTACGTGCTGGGCGCCCCGCCCGTGGTGTCGGCGAATGCGCCGATGTACTGCCGCGGGTTCGACGATCCGGAAAGGTTGGGGCCCACGGTCACCGACACGTTCGGCTTGGGACGGAATTGCACATTGGCGTAGGTCTGCCAGTCGTAGTCTTCCCCGGAGCGGACGTACGTGAACGCCCCCATCCCCAGCGTCAGCGACTTACGGCTGTCCGAACCCGCATCGATCCCGAACTGATATCCGGGAGGCAGGGTCACCATCGGACCGCCGCGCGTGCGGCGGTTGTCCACCGTCCACGGATTCCACGCGACGTTCCAGTTGATCCAGTAGTAGTTGTTGAGCTGCACGTACCCGAAGTTGAACGCACCCGACCAGTTGATGTTGCCGTCCCAGTCGTAGGTCCGGAACAGAGCCCCGCCGGTCTCCGCGTAACGGAACAGCTTGCCGGGCTTCGTCCACGTACGGCCGCCGCCCAGGTGCGCGTTGATGTAGCCGGTGCGCGACTGAAATCCGAGATCGTTGACGTCGAAGCCGGGCGACGTGAAGCCGAACGCCGAGTTCACGAACGTGTTGCCGCGCTGTTTGGCGAGCGTGAAGCGCGCGGCCGTCCCGCTCAGCGACATCGCGTTCGGGTCTACGTCAACCGTCGACGCGTCGGGCTTTTGGAAGTAGTGCGTCGAGTTCTGCTGCACGTTCGTAATGCGGCCGCGGGATCCCGCGATCCGCGACGCCGACACCCACCCGGTCGTCACCCACGTTTTGGAGGAGTCGAGGAAGATCCAACCATCCGTTCCCAGCACGGTGGAGTTGCTGTTACGCGCATCGCGCAACGCGGGATCATCGAACGCGCGAGCCGCAACGGTGGTGACGAATCCCAACCCTTGGCGCCCCTTGTCGAATTCCTTTTGGGCGCGGTAAACACCATAGGCCGCGAGGGGCTCGACTTCCTGGCCCCACCGTGTGCCGATCTGGTCCTGCAGCGTGGCGCGCTCGCGGGCCGTCACCGCCGTCAGGCCGCCGACATTCCAGCTGCCGGCAACCTTACCCGTCAGCTTCAGCGCGCCCAGGATGTGCGCGCCGCCCGGTCCGTCCACGTAACCATTGTCGGGGGCGGCCGGCAGCCCGAGCGAGCGGCCGATGCGCCGGCTATAGAAGAACTGCGGGCCGGACCAGTTGAAGCCCCAGAAATTGCGCTGGCCGCCAAATCCGAACTCGAAGATGGACGAGCCTTCGACGAAGAACGGCCGTTTTTCGTTGAAGAACGTTTCCACGTCGCTGAGGTTGACTACAGCCGGGTCGACTTCGACCTGGCCGAAATCGGGATTGATGGTCGCGTTGAGCGTCAGGTTCGAACCGAGGCCGATCTTCGCGTCGGCGCCGAACCCAGGCGAGAGCTTCGACCCGTCGTTGAACGGATCACCGGCCGGCCGCCGCGTGAACTCGGCGCGGCTGGTCGCATATGGCATGATCTCGAGGCGGCGCGGCGGCGTAATGCGCTCGATCCCGACGAGATCGGGGAAACGCGACACGAACCCGCTGCCGTTCTTCGGGGTGTAGGCGATGAAATCAAACTCGTTCTTGCGCGCGATTTCGCGGCGGAAGTTGATGCCCCACACGTATTCGCTGCGCCGCACGAACCGCAGCTGCGAATAGGGAATCCGCAGCTCGGCGACCCAGCCGAGGTCGTCCCGGGTCACCTTCCCTTCCCACACTCCGTCCCAGCTGTTGTCGTCCCACTCGTCGTTGAACAGCGTGCCGTCGTACAGCGTCCCGGCGGCACTGATGCCGAAGTAGAAGCCGCTGCGCTTGTCGTGATAGGGATCGATGAAAACCTGGAAACGATCGGAGTTGGTCCCTTCGTCCCGACGCGCCAGGCGGGCGACGATCGAGTCGGGATGCGAGTCGTAGAGCCGCGCCCCGATGTACAAGGCGGCGTCGTCGTACGCGATGTAGACGACCGTGCTCTCGCTGGGCACCGCGCCTTCCGTCGGATCGCGCTGCGTAAACCCGTTGATCCGCTCGGCCGATTGCCAATGCGGTTCACGCAGGAGGCCGTCAATGGTGATGGCTTGGCCGCCACCCAAACGAACGGCGCGGAGCTGCTGGGGCGCCGTTGGCGCGGGCGGCGGAGAATCGACTGCAGCGACCGGCGGAACGCCCGCCAGAGCGAGAAGCAACTGGAGCGTCGTCGTCATGATTCGTCCGGAGCTGAGGTGAAGGGTGAACCCCGGTCGCGAACGCTGACGGCGAGCGCGCGGCGGTTATCGCTTCATATGACAGGCGTGGGAGAGAAAAGGTTGCAAAGGGACAGTCAGGAAGGCATCAAGCGAAGGTCAGGCGGCCAAGAACTCCTTTCACGACCACCGAGAGCCGGCGAGCGACCTGTTCGCTCACGGCGAGCACCTCCTGATGCGAGAGGGCTTCGCCCGTGATGCCTGCACCGGGGTTGGTAATAGAGGAAAACCCCAGGCAGCGCATCCCTCTCGACCGCGCGACCAGTACTTCCGGCACCGTAGACATCCCCACCGCATCGGCCCCCAGGCGCTCGAGCATGCGAACTTCAGCGGGGGTCTCATACGACGGACCGAGCAGGCCGACGTACACACCCTCCTCGAGCGGGATACCGGCCTCGCGGGCCACCGTGCGGGCGAGCGCGCGCAGCTCCCCGTCGTACGGCTCGTGCATGATCGGAAAGCGTTGCTCATTCGGCTCGGGCGGTCCGATCAATGGATTGCGCCACATGAGGTTGATGTGGTCGGCGATCAACATCAGGGTTCCGCCGGGGAAGGTGCGCCGCACACCGCCCGCCGCATTCGTGACGATCAGAATCTCCACGCCCAGCTCGGCAAAGACCCGGGCCGGCAGGCCGGCGACCGCGGCCGGATGCCCCTCGTAAAGATGAAAGCGGCCGGCCTGCACGATGACGGGGACGCCCTCGAGCGTGCCGGCGACCAGCTCACCTTTGTGACCCGCGACGCCGGGCTCAGGGAAGCCGGGAATGGTGTGATACGGAATGCGGATGGGATCGGCGACCTCGCCGGCCAGAAAGCCCAGTCCGGAGCCGAGGACGATTGCGACGCGGGGTTGCAGTTTCCCCAAGCGTTTTTGGATCGCGACCGTTGCTTCGATTACGCCCCCAACCCCCAGCCCCCGGCCCCCAACACCTATCACAACAGAATGCCCGCGAGGGTCGCCGAGAGAAAGTTGGCCAGCGTTCCCGCGATCATCGCCCGGAAGCCGAGGCGCGCCAGATCGTGCTTGCGGTCCGGCGCCAGCGCGCCGATGCCGCCGATCTGAATACCCACCGAACTGAGATTCGCGAACCCGCAGAGGGCAAACGTGGCGATCGTAAACGAAACGGGATCGAGACTCGCCTTGAGCGGTCCGAGATGCGCGTACGCGATGAATTCGTTGATCACCATGCGCTCGCCCAGCAGTCCCCCAACGGTTCCGCTGTCGTGCCACGGCACGCCCATGACCCAGGCGATCGGCCGGAAGATCCACCCCAGCACCGTCTGCAGACTCTCGGGGAACCAGGGGACAGCACCATGCACCCAGCCGAACAAGCCGTTCACGAGCGCGATGAGCGCGATGAACGAAATCAGCATCGCGATCACGTTGAGCATCAGTTGAAGCCCCTCGCTCGTCCCGCGCGCCGCGGCGTCCAGCACGTTCACGTCGGTGCGCGGGATGTCCACCTTCACCCCTCCCAACGTTTCGGGAACTTCGGTCTCGGGCTCCAGGATCTTTGCCATCATGATCGTGCCGGGTGCCGTCATGATCACCGCGGTCAGCAGATGTCGGGCTTCGATGCCGAACGCGATGTAGGCGGCCATGATCGAGCCCGAGACGTGCGCCATTCCGGCCGTCATGACCGTCATCAGCTCCGAGCGGGTCATGCGTGGCAGGAAGGGTCGGATGGTGAGTGGCGCTTCGGTCTGCCCCATGAAGATCGACGCCGCGACGTTGAGGCTCTCCGCGCCGCTGGCGCCCATGATCCTGTTCATGGCGACCGCGAACGCCTTCACGACGATCTGCATCACGCCGAGGTAGTACATGATTGCGAACAGGGCCGACACGAAGATGATCGCGGGCATGATCTGGAACGCGAACACCACGCCGATGCTGGAGTGCTGCTTGCCGATCTCGCCGAACACGAATTCCGAGCCGGCGTAGGAGAAGCTCAGGATCTTCGTCACGGTGGCGCCGAGCCAGGTGAAGATCGTCTGGCCGACCGGGATCCGGAGCACGAAGATCGCGAACGCCAACTGCAGACCGACGCCCCACGCCACGACCCGCCAGCTGATCGCCCGCCGGTTGCGCGAGAACGCGATGCCGATGCCCAGAATCAGCACGAGGCCGAAAATGCCCGTCAATCGCGAACCCAGTGATCGCGCGACGGGGGGGGCGGGAGTTGCGGGCTGCTGTTCGAGGGAAGCGGAGGGAGCGGCGGGCGTCTGGACGGTGGCGCCGCTCAGCGTGTTGAACACGAACCGCGGCAGCGTAAAGACGATCAGGGCACAGACGAACGTAACGGCGAACGCGAACACGACTCGGCGCCAAGACGTCACGGAGTTCCCCCTCCCCCTTGCCCATCGAGTTCGCTCTGCACGCGGGACACCAGCGCGACTTTTTCGTACTCCGGGAGAAACGCGCTCTCACAGGCGTTCAAGACCACGCGCGCCAGCTCATCGGAGGTGAGACCCAGCACGGCGTGGGCCAGGAAATACTCGTCGGTCAGGGTGATGCCGTCGGTCAGCGGGCCATCGGTATTCAGCGTGACCACGACGCCCTGCTGGAAATAGCGCTTAAAGGGATGTTCCGCCACCGACGCCACGACGTGCGTGTGCACGTTGCTCGTCAGGCACATCTCCAGCGGGATTTTTCGCGCGACCACTTCCTCCAGCAGCGCGGGGTCTTCAGCGAGCCGCGTGCCGTGCCCGATCCGTTGCGCCCCCACTTCGTGGAGCGCCTGATGAATCGAGTGCGGCCCGTCTCCCTCGCCCGCATGACAGGTGCAGGCCATGCCGTGCGCGGCCGCGTATTCGAACGCGGCACGGTGATCTCGCGCCGGGAAGCCACGCTCCGCGCCCGCGAGATCGAACGCCGTCACTCCCGCCGCGTGATACTCCGCCGCCGCGCGCGCCAGCTCGAGCGATTCCGCCGGGGGCTTGGTGCGCATCGCGCAGACAATGAGCCCAACTTTCATGCCGGTCTCAATCGCTCCCCTCCGTACTCCGGCGAGGGGAGCTTCGATGGCCTGTGCCAGCGTCAGCGCGGGCCGATGCAGCAGGGGCGAGTAACGCACCTCGACGTAACGGACGTTTTCCGCGGCCTTATCGACGACGAATTCATACGCCACGCGCTCCAGCGCGGCGGCAGTCTGGAGAACCGAGAGCGTGATCGTGTATTTCTCGAGGTACTCCTCGAGGTTTTTGGCATCGCGCACGAGCATCGCCTTGGCGAGCGCGTCGGGCGTATCAGCGGGCAGGCGGATGCCCTGCGCGCGGGCAAGCTCCAGCATGGTGGCGGGCCGCAGCGCCCCATCGAGGTGCACGTGCAGCTCGGCCTTGGGCCAACGCCGCAACGCGTCCTTGGTCAACCGCGGTTTACCCTCGCGCTTCGCCGACACGACCACCCGAAATACGGCACCGGCCTCGCCGATGGCATCGCCGGCGTCGACCGGACGGCCGGCGGAGTCGGTCACATACGCCGCGCTCCCGAGGAGCCGCGCCAAGCCATCGTCTAACTGCGCAACCGCGTCGCGCACGCGAGCACCACGGGGGACATCGACTGCTGTGTCGTTGATGAAAACCCGCATCAGCGGTCGGTACGATGGAAGCGCAGCTCGGCTGGCGCCTCGACCGGTGTGCGCAGGACTGCCAGGTAGCGGATGAAGGCGTCGACGTCGACCACGTCGAGGTCTTCCTTCGGTGAACCCGCCAGCATCGAGAAGCCCGATCCGCCGGTGGACATGAAGTCACTGACCACCAGCGTGTACGTGCGGTTCCTGTCGATGCTTTGGCCGTTTGCAAACCGGACGCGATTGATGCGCTTCCCCGCCGCCTTGCGCCCTTCGTACCACACCTCCACGCCGGCGATGTGGCAATCGGGCATGTGATCGCTCCCCCCGACGCAATGCTCCAACGCCTCCTCCAGGACGGAGCCTTTCACCGTGAGGCGTTGCAACCGGTTTTGGAACGGCTGCACCTGATAGACGTGGCCCCACGTGATCGGGCCTGCGGGGAGATCCGCGCGAATGCCGCCATTATTCATGATCGCGACGTCGGCCCGACCGGCACTGCGCTGGGCCTCGGCGATGAGTCGCCCGAGCCCGTACTCGTTGCCTTCGCGTTTCAGGGGAAACTTCAGCCGGCCGACCGTGCGCTCGGTGATATTGCGAACCGCCTGCTGTTGCCGGCCCAGCGCTTCGGTCAATGCCGCGTCGGGCCTCACCTGATCGGCATAGGGGGTCACGAGCTGGATCCGCACTTCACGCCGATTCCCGACACGCACGAAGTCCACAACTCCAATCGAGCGGCCACTCGACTGCGCTTCCACGATCGGAATGCCGTTGACCACCGTGTTGACGCGCTGATGGCTGTGCCCCGCCACGATGAGGTCGACAGACCCGGAGTCGAGTTGTCGCGCCACATCGAGGATCTCACCGCGGCACGCACCGCCCGTCCCCGAATCACACACCGCGCCCACGTGCGCGACCACGATGACGTAGTCCGCCGCCGCCCGGGCCTCCGGCAGATAACGTTTGATCGCCTGCGCGCCGTTGCCAAACGCCAGGCCCTGAACGTTGCGGGGGGCTGTGGCCGTCGGTGTCTCCGTCGTCGTCAATCCGATGACCGCGACGCGCGTGCCGTACTTCGTCACCAGCGTCCACGGCGTCGCCCAGTCCGGCCGCGCGGTTCCGCCGGCGTTCGTGATGTTGGCCGAGAGAAAGCGATACTTGGCCTCGCTCATGCGTTGGCGGAGCGTGTCTACCGACCAGTCAAACTCATGGTTGCCGATCGCGGCCGCATCGAAGCCCATCGCGTTCATCGCGTCGACGGTGCCGCGGCCGTACGTCGCGTTTGACAGTGCGGTCCCTTGCATCTCGTCGCCCGCGTCGAGGCGGACGGTGGTGCAGTTGCAGGCGCGCGCCAGGCTGTCGAGCCACGGCTTCATCGCCGCAACACCGCCGACCGCCCGCCCTTGCGACCAGTCCCACACGCGCGCTTCGAGCTGGCCGTGGAGGTCCGCGGTCGCGAGGACGCGCAGCAACGTGCTGTCCCGGACTCTGACGGCCACCTGGGAGGGCGGCGCAACCGTGCCGCGGGCTGCCGCTCGCGCCTGATCCGGAATGATCGCCCAGCTCGGTCGCAGAAACGTCGCCGCTTGCAGCGTGTGGGCGCGGCGGATCTCGTCCACCAGCAGCTCGCGGATGTCCTCTCCCTTGTCGTAGACGACGCGCGCCCGCGCCAGCATCGAGTACCCGCCGCCGCCGACCTGCCGGTAGCTGTTCAGCGCCATCGTGAAGCTGTCGGTCGGCTGCACGATCCGGCCCTCGTAGGCAAGCCCACGGATACGCTGACCCGCCGGCCGTGAGAGGTCGATGTTGTAGACGACGCCGCTCACGACGTCGAAGTTGTAGCCCGCGACGCTGTCATTGATGAGAGGCTGATTCGGTTCGTAGGTGCGGAAGTACCGAGCGGAGTGCTCGAGGAATTCACGCAGCTGCTGACCCGAGATCTTCACGGCACGGAGCGTGTTTTCGTACGGATAGATTCCGGAGACTTCCCGCTGATGAATTTCGCCTTCCGGCAGCCCTGCCTGGACATCGAACGCTGCCGTGGCCGACAGCTGTGCGCCCGATTTGCGGCGCTGGACTTCATTAATGAAGTCGAGCAACGGCGTGTCCTGTACGCGCGCGTAACGTGCATCGAACCCTGGTCCCACTCTGCCGAGCGGGGTGGCCGCCCAAAGGCGCGCGGCTTCGTGCGCCGCGTCCAGTCGCCGGGCGAACCGTTGCTGCTCCGCGACGTTCCCCAGCGGGATCAGGTCGGCACGGACGTTCGTTACACGCCAACCGCTCCCTGCTCCCTGATCCTTGTTGAGCGAGACGTGCACCACCGCGAGACTCTGGGCCCAGTTCTTCGGCTGTACGAAGTGGACGCCGTTGATCACCGTGTCACGCATCTCCCGGTGGGTGTGGCCCACGATCACGACGTCGGGCTTCGGGTTGATCCTGGCGAGTGCTGCGGCATCGTTCTCTGCGCCGACCCCCGTCGTGTCGTAGCTCGACTCCCCGAAGCCACTGTGAATGAGCACGACCTTGAGATCGGCGCCCTCGCCCTGGAGACGTGCGAGAGCCGCTGGAGCCGCGCCGGCGATACGCCGCACGCTGGCGCGACCAGCCAGCTGCGAGCGATCCCACAGCATCACCCCCGGCGTCGTGAATCCCGTGATCCCGACCTTTACCGGCCCGCGCTGCAGCAGCACCGTCTGAGGAAACAGCGGCGTGCCGGCCGAGTCCTGCACGTTCGCGGAGACGTAGCGGTACGTCGCCTGACTCACGGCAGTTCGCAGATAGTCGACGCCAAAGTCGAAGTCATGGTTGCCCGGCGTGACGGCGTCGTACTGGAGCACGTTCAGCGCATCGACGATCGGGTTGGGCTGCCGTTTGTCATAGCGCGCGAAGAACGCGGCGAACGGATTGCCCTGAAGCAGGTCGCCGGCGTCCACCAGCACGAGAATCCCGGGATAGCGTGCCCGTAACGTTTCGAGAGCCGTGGCCACGCGGGCGAGCCCGCCGGGGGCGGCGGCATCACGGACATAGTCCCAGCCGAGCGCGCGACCGTGAATGTCGGTGGTCGCGACGATGACGACGTGCGCGGTGTCTTGGGACGAAACTGGAGCAGGCGTCGGAGGAGTCGGGAGCAACACAAGGAGCGTTGAGAGGAGATGCATAGTGCGTTCAAAATTGCGAAACGAGCCCCGCTCGCGCTACCTTCCGGCCTGCTCATGGCCATTGAGACCGGAGCGGACGCCCCCCACCGCATCCTCGTCGTGGACGACGAGCCCGACATAACGGCGCTCGTCGCCTATCATCTCGCGAAGGAAGGCTATCGCGTCACCACGGCCGGTACCGGCGCCGACGCGCTGCGCTCAGCGCGCGAAGAGCGGCCCGACCTGGTGGTGCTGGACCTCATGCTTCCGGGGCACTCGGGTTTCGAGGTGCTCGCCGAGTTGCGCCGCCGGGATGAGACGCGCGACGTCGGCGTGCTGCTCCTGACGGCGCGGAAGGACGAGCCCGATCGCATCAAGGGCCTGTCGCTGGGCGCCGACGACTATCTCGCGAAACCGTTTTCGCCGAAGGAGCTGGTGCTGCGCGTCGGCGCGATCTTGCGGCGTCTCGCCGCTCCGCCCGTCGTCGCCGGCGGCCGCCTCGTCGGGGGCCCGATCGTGCTCGACCGCACGGCGCACCGCGTGACGGCGGATGGCAAGGAGGTCGAGCTCACCGCGACCGAGTTCAAGCTGCTCGAGCGATTGATCGAGCGGCGCGACCGGGTGCAGTCGCGTTCTCAGCTGCTCGAGTCGGTCTGGCAGGCGCAGCCGGACATCCAGACCCGCACCGTGGACATGCACGTGCAACGACTGCGCACCAAGCTCGGCGTCGCCGGCGAATGGATCGAGACGGTCCGCGCTGTTGGATACCGATTTCGCGAACCCCCTGCCCCGGTTCGCGCCGCGACGAAATCCAAACCAGCCCCCCGCCGCCGCCGTTCATGAAACTGGCCACGCGGCTGTTCGCGAGCATCGGATTGCTCGTGGCCGCGGCGGTTGCCGGATCGATCATCGCCGCCGACGTCGTGCTGCGGCGCCACCTCGAAGCGGAGATCGCGACGGAGCTGGAGCGCGAGGCGCGCCTCGTCGCGACGCTCACACCGGCAGATTCGACGCGCTGGCCGGATTTCGCCCGCCTGGCTGGCGCGCGCCTGGGGCGTCGTGTCACGCTGATCGACGCTGCAGGCCGCGTCCGTGGTGATACCGAGTTCGATCGCGCTGCGCTGACGAGACTCCAGAATCACCGCGACCGTCCCGAGGTACGCGCGGTGCTCGACTCGGCACAGGGTGTCGGGATCGACGAGCGGCAGAGCGCCTCCACGAATGAGCCGCAGCTGTACGTGGCGATCCGGCATGGTCCACCCGGGCTCGCCGTGGTGCGCGTGTCCACATCCCTCGTCGTCGTAGATGCGCAGGTCCACGCCGTGCAGCGCGCGGTGGCGATCGCGGGATTGTTCATGCTGCTCGCGGCGGGACTGCTCGCCTGGCTGCTTGCTCGTGTCATCGCGCGACCGTTGCTTCACATCGCCGCAGCCGCCCACGACATCGCTGCCGGCCGCCCGGCGGATTTCCCGGACGTTCGCGTACCAGAGCTGGCGCAACACGTGGACGCGCTGCGGGCGATGCATCATGAGCTCGAGCGCCGCTTCGATGACTTGCGGCGCGAGCGGGAGGAGTCGCGCACGCTGCTCGAGGCGCTGTCGGATGGTGTGCTGGCAGCCGACCGTCGCGGCACCGTCATCTCCACGAACGCGGCAGCGCGCCGGCTCCTGGGCTATGACGAACACGAGCCGCTGCCGCCGCTCGGGGAGCTGTTCCACGACCGGGCGCATCGCGCCTTGATGCGCGAAGTGTTGACGGGCGCGGTCGTGGAAGGACGCGAGCTGGATCTCGGCGACCGCACGGTCGTCATTTCGGCGCGCCCACTTCAAGACGGCGGTACGCTACTCGTGTTGAGTGACGTCACGGACTTGCGGCGGCTGGAAACGATCCGGCGTGACTTCGTCGCCAACGTATCGCACGAGCTGAAAACGCCGCTCACCGCGATCGCGGGGTATGCCGAGACGCTCGCGGCGGAGGCCTCCGACAAACAGACCGTCGGCTTCGCGCAAACCATCGTCGAAAACGCCCGCCGCATGCAACGGTTGGTGGATGATCTGTTAGACCTGTCGCGCATCGAATCGGGCGGCTGGCAGCCGGAACCCCGATCCCTGGGCGTGGAGGCCGCGGCTCGTGACGCGTGGGCGCCCTTCACCGAACGCGCAGTGGGCCGGGGTGTACAGCTCGAGACCGCGACGAATTCGACGACGATCAACGGCGACCCCGAAGCGATGCGGCAGATCTTTACCAATCTCTTCGACAACGCACTGCGGCACACGCCGGCAGGCGGTCGCATCCGCGTGGCCACCGAACGAGCCGGCGAGGCCACCGTCGTGCGGGTCTCGGACACCGGCTCAGGCATCCCTGCCGAGCACCTGCCGCGCATTTTCGAGCGGTTCTATCGCGTAGACCCCGGTCGCTCCCGGCAGGATGGCGGGACGGGACTTGGCCTGGCAATCGTCAAGCATCTCGTCGAGGCCCACGGTGGGCGGGTGGAAGCCGAAAGTGAATTGGGACGCGGGACCACAATCCTGTTGTACTTCCCACCTTAGCGCGCTCAAGTCCGTTACACAGCCGTAACGCAGAAGTCACGAGCCGTTGACTGCCCCCCGGCATCATTTGGCTCGTGCGAATTGCGTTGGTATCAGACACTTACACGCCGCAAGTCAACGGCGTGACGACCGTGGTCGCACGGATCGTCCACACACTCCGTGAGTTTGGCCATGACGTCGTCGTCGTTGCACCGCGGTACCCTGGCAACGGAGCCACACCGAGCCCGGGCGAGCTGCGCATTCCGTCGGCGGCGTTCCCACCCTATCCGGCGATCCGGCTTTCCCTGCCGCAGTTCGGCGCGGTGGCCCGCTTTCTCGACGCGTTCGAACCCGATGTCGTGCACGTCGCGACGGAAGGACCGCTCGGTCTGACCGGCCGGCGCTACGCGGTGCGGCACCACGTCCCTCTCATCACCTCGTATCACACGAATTTCCCGCAGTACGCGCGCCATTACGGTGCGGGGATCGCGGAACCGCTCGTGTGGAAATGGCTGCGCTGGTTCCACCGTCCCGCCGTGCTGACCCAGACGCCCGGCGAAGCGGTGCGCGATGAGCTCGAGCGGCGCGGCATTGGCCGCCCCGTCGTGTGGGGGCGGGGCGTCGACACGACGCATTTCCATCCCGCAAAGCGGAGCGTTGGTTGGCGCCGCTGGCTGGCCGGTGGGGACGACACGGCAATCGTGCTCCACGTCGGCCGGCTGGCGGCAGAGAAGAACATCGACGTGCTCGCCGCCGCATGGAACGCTGCTCGAGAGCGTGTGGGCCAGCGCGCGACGTTCGTGCTGGCCGGTGAAGGGCCGGAGACGCGACGGCTACTCAGTCAGCTTCCCTGGGTTCGCCAGCTCGGCTTCCTGGACCGCGGCCGGCTCGCCGACGTGTACGCCAGCGCCGACATCTGCGTCCTCCCGTCCAGAACGGAGACCTGCGGGCTGGTCGCGCTCGAGGCGATGGCATCCGGCCTCGCGGTCGTGGCGGCCGACGCGGGTGGCTTCCGCGAAAGCATCACGCACGGGCGCAGCGGCGTGCTCGTTGCCCCCGACGATGCGACAGGATTCGCCGCGGAGATTCTGTCGCTCGTGATCGCTCCGCAGCGGCGGGCCGAGATGGCAACGGCTGCACGCACGGCAGCGCTCGCGCGCGACGTCGCACCAGAGAACCTCGCCCTCCTGCAGCAGTATGCGGGTGCCGCCCGCCTATCGGTCCCGGGAGCTGCCTCATGCGCCGCGTAATCCTCGTCCTCGCCGATGGCCTGCGGCCTGATGCGATCACGCCGACCGACATGCCGTCCCTCGACGCGCTGGCGAGGGAGTACACGACGGCGTTGCGCGCCAGCACGGTGCGACCCAGCCGGACCGTGGCCGCGCTCGCATCGCTCGCCACCGGCGTCGCGCCCCAGACGCACGGCCTGATCGAGCCGGGCCTCGGATTCCTCACGCGGCTACCGTCGCTGCGGCCCCTCGCGCGCGAGCTGACGCGCGGTGGCGTGCCGAGCCAGGTCGTCGCGAGCGAGCTGCTGCCCGCCGAGCGGGCGGTGCTGTGGGCGCTCACCAAGGCGGCGGGACTCGGCAAGTACCACTCCGCCGGGCTACGGGCGCGCGAGGTCGCCCGGGCGGCGCAGGCCGTCGCGCTCGCGCAACCGACGGGCTTGGTCTTCGTCTACCTGAACGACTGCGACCAGGCTGGTCATGCGCACGGCTGGATGTCGCCGCAGTATCGCGCGGCGGCCGTGGAGGTCGACGCGGCGATCGGGGTGCTGGCCGATCTCACCGAGCATTCGCTGCTGATCGTCATGGCGGACCACGGCGGCGGCGGGATGAGCACGCACGACCACGCCGAGCCCCACCCGATCAACGATCACATCCCCCTCATCCTCGGAGGCCCGGACGTCACGCGTCGTCATCAGCTGACGCGGCCCGTGTCGCTCCTCGATGTCCCACCGACGCTGCTGTGGTGGTTCGGGCTGGACGTGCCGACGGCATACGAAGGCCGTGTCATTACGCAAGCGTTCCTGGGAAGGTACCAGCCCGTGGAGGCGTTGAGCTGATGCGCTTGCTCACGCATCTCGGAGGCGCGCGCGTGACGATCGGCAGCGGGCTGTTACTCGTCGCGATCGGCGAGCAGCTGCTCGGGCTCGCCGCCCTGTTTGCGCTCACGACGTCGCATGTCGCGGTTCAGGTATTGAAGCGCGCCGTGGCCCGTCCGCGCCCGTGCGACGCAAACGGCCGTCTGCTCGCGCTGATCGACTTGCCGGACCCGTTCTCGTTCCCCTCCGGGCATGCCGCCGCGGCGTGCGCGATAAGCGGGACGATCTCGCTCGCGCATCCGTGGCTCGCGCCCGTGCTGTTGCCGGTCGCCGGGCTGATCGCGGCCTCGCGCGTCACGCTGCGCGTGCATCATCTGGGCGACGTCATCGCCGGCGTCCTGCTTGGGCTGGCCGGCGCCGTGGGTAGCGCGCTGGTCATTCTGCTCTAGCACCCAAGACGGACGTACCCGGCAGCGGATTGCACGGCCGTCTGTCCGGGTGCCAGGTAGCCGAGGCCCGTCCGGCTCGGCTATCTGCTTTCAGCGGCCGTTACAATCTCGTGACATCCCCGCGTCGTTGCGGTGATACCGACTGGCCACGTTTCCTGCGTAACAGATGTCCACCATTCACCTTTCGTCTTGAGGAATCCGTGCACGCAAGACTCCTGCTGCTCGCAGCCCTGCTCCCAGCGGTCGCCCGGGCCCAGGCCCCGACCATCCAGGTGCAAGGCCGCATCCAGGTCCAGTACCGTTTGTCGTCGGGCGACTCTTCGGGGAACTACAATCCCAACCAGGTGAGCAACATCTTCGAGGTGCGCCGGCTGCGGATTCAGACCAACGTCCGCTTCGGTGACAACATCAACCTCGTCATCCAGCCGAGCTTCGAGATGGCTGCCCTGCGCATGCGTGACGCGTATGTGCGCGTGGGACTGAGCCCCCGCATTGGCGTGACGGTCGGCCAGGAAAAGTCGCCGTTCCAACGCTACGAGCTGAACAGCTCCAACAACCTCCTGTCGATCGAGCGCGGCCTGCGGATTCTGCGGCTGGCCGGCCGGGAGGGGCTCAACGACCTCCTCTCCGCCAATGGCTACGTGTCGCACGATCTCGGCGCGTTCGTGGATTATGTCGGACCGGACAGCAAGATCACCGTCAAAGCCGGTGTCCAGCAGGGATCTCGCGAGAGCTCGACGGACGTCAACAACGCCAAGAGCTTCTTCGGCCGCGTCACCGCGACCGCAATCACGAATGCCGACAACCAGCCGGTGCTCCAGCTCGGCGCGTCGTTCGCTTCGCGCGATCGGGCGATCTGCCAGACGCTCGCGGCCCCCGGAAGTGCGACCTGCACCGCGTACTTCGCGGATTCTTCCAAGCAGACGACGGCGTTCGGCCTCGATGCTGAATGGGGCGGCTTCCGCCCGGGCTTCCACGTGTTCGCCGATTTCGCGACCGGCGACAACGTGGCCATCGCAAACCGCAAAGCGACAGGCCGCAACACCGGCAACCTCGATAGCGCCAGCACGCCGATCGCCACGTTCATGGGCCTGAGCCTCATCGGCGCCTACCGCATCAACACCACCGGCCCCGACACCCGCCTGATCAAGATCTTTGAGCCGGCGCTGCGGATCGACTACCTCGATCCCAACACCGACACGGACAACGACCAGGGCTTGTTGATCACCCCGGTCTTCAACATCTATTTCGCCAACAGCGTGGTGCTACGCGCTGGGTTCGACTTCTACAGCTACAAGGACGCCACCACCGGCGCGAGCCGGACCGCCAGGGAGCTCAAATTCTCCTGGCAGGCGAACTTTTAAGGAGGCATGACCGTGCATCGCAGAACACTCGCCACACTCGGCATAGTCGGGACGCTGGTCTCCGCCGCCACCCTGCTGACGGCGCAGGTGCGGCTCAACGGCGCGGGGGCCACGTTCCCGAACATCATCTATCAGACGTGGATTCTGACGTACAATCAGAAGTTCGATAACGTCGAGATCAACTATCAATCGATCGGGTCGGGCGGCGGCATTCGCCAGTTCTCCGACAAGACGGTGGACTTCGGCGGGACCGACGCGCCGATGGGCGACTCGGCCATCGCGGCGATCGGTGCGAACGTCCTGCACATCCCCACCGTGCTGGGCGCGGTGGTGCCGACCTACAACCTGGCCGGCGTAACACAGCCAATTCGCTTCACCCCCGACGTACTGGCCGACATCTTCCTCGGCAAAATCACCAATTGGAACGACGCGCGGATCGCGAGCAACAACCCCGGACTCGATCTCCCGCGCCAGGACATCATCGTGGTCCACCGCTCGGATGGCTCGGGCACGAGCTACGTGTGGACCGACTACCTGTCGAAGGTGAGCCCGGAGTGGCTGCAGAAGGTGGGCCGCGGCACTTCGGTCAACTGGCCCGTCGGCCTCGGCGGCCGCGGCAATGAAGGCGTGACCGCGACCGTACGCCAGACGCCCGGTGCGATCGGCTACGTCGAGCTCGGCTACGCAATCATCAACAAGATGGCCGTCGGCGTCGTCCGCAATAAGTCGGGCAACTGGATCACGCCCAGCCTCGAATCGGTCACCACGGCTGCTCAGGGCGCGATGGACGACATGGGGCCGAACACCGACTTCCGGGTGTCGATCACGGATGCCCCGGGAGCACAGGCCTATCCCATCGCCAGCTTCACCTGGCTGCTGCTGCGCAAAGACTACCCGGACGCCGCCAAGTCGCGCGAGCTGGTGAAGTTCGTGTGGTGGTCCCTCACCGACGGCCAGGCCAAAGCCCCGAGCCTCGGATATGCGCCGCTGCCGAAGGAAATGCTGTCGTGGGTCGAGGCACGCCTGAAGACGATCACCAGTGGTGGCCGCCCCGCGTGGAGGGGTCCGACCGCTACGCGCAGTTAAGTCCCCCCTCCCAAGTGACATATCCGTTACACGGCCGTGACGAACCCGGCGGCCGTGCAACGGATACGTTTCCGCGCGCATGACGACTCTTCCTCTCGAGCCCGTTCCGCCGCCGCTGGAGCAGACGACCCCCAGCGCGGAACCGCGGTGGCGGGCGTTGCGCAGTGTCGATCGCAGCGACCGGATCTACCGGCGGATCCTGACGACGCTGGCGCTCGCCCTGCCGGCGCTGATCCTCGTGATCCTGGGCGTGCTGTTCGTCAGCGCGCTCCCCGCGGTCACGCGCTTCGGACCATCGTTCCTCTGGACCTCGACGTGGGACCCCGTGGCCGAGGTATACGGCGCGGCACCGATGATCTTCGGGACCCTGGCGTCCTCGTTTCTCGCGCTGCTCATCGCCGTCCCCCTCGCGCTCGGGGTGGCGATCTTCCTGACCGAGTTCTCACCGCGCTGGCTGCGCCAGCCAGTGGCGTTTCTGGTCGAGCTGCTCGCGGCCATCCCCAGCGTGGTGTACGGCCTCTGGGGCGTCTTCGTGTTGATCCCGTTCCTCCGCAGCTACGTCGTTCCGCCGCTCAAGGCCGTGCTGGGTTGGACCCCGTTCTTCGATGGCGCGTTCTATGGCAACTCGCTGCTCGCGGGCGGGATCATTCTGGCGATCATGATCGTGCCCTACATCGCGGCCGTGTCGCGCGAGGTGCTGCTCGCCGTTCCGACGAGCCAGCGCGAAGCGGCGCTTGCTATGGGGGCGACGCGCTGGGAAGCGGTTCGCTCCGCGGTTCTGCCGTACGGGCGCGCCGGCCTCATCGGCGCCATCATCCTGGGACTCGGCCGCGCGCTGGGAGAGACGATGGCCGTCACGATGCTGATCGGCAATCGCCACGACATCGGGCTCTCGGTGCTGCAACCGGCCTATACCATGGCCGCGGCGATCGCCAATGAGTTCAGCGAGGCCACGACCAACATGTACCTGTCGGCGTTGTTCGAAGTCGGCCTCATCCTGTTCGTGCTCACGGTGGTCGTCAACGCGATCGCGCGGATCTTGATCTGGCGCGTCGCCCGCGGCGCGGCGGTCGGGAGCAAAGCGCTGTGAGCGCCGGGACGTTCCGCCGCCACCTCACGAGCCGCGTGATGACGGCCCTCGTCGTTGTCTTGGCATTTTTGGCGGTGCTGGCGCTGGTCCTCATCCTCGGCGACTTGATCGCGAAGGGCGCGTCCTCGATTGACTGGGCGTTCTTCACGAAGAGTCCCGTGCCGGCCGGGGAGTCCGGTGGGGGCGTCGCGAATGCCATCGTCGGGACGTTCATCGTCGTGGGCCTGGCCGCGCTGATCGGCGTGCCGGTCGGCGTCGGCGCCGGGATGTATCTCGCCGAGTACGGCTCGGGGCGCTTGGGATTCCTGGTGCGGTTCGTGGCCGACGTGCTGAACGGCACGCCGTCCATCGTGATCGGCATCGTCGCCTGGACCTTTCTCGTCAAGCCGACGGGTCGGTTCTCCGCTCTGGCGGGTAGCGTCGCGCTCGCGATCCTCATGATCCCGATGCTCGCGCGCACCACCGAGGAGATGGTGCGCCTGGTGCCCCATTCCTTGCGCGAAGCGGCGCTGGCGCTTGGCTACCCGCGCTGGCGCACGTCGCTCAAGGTGGTCGCGCGTACGGCGCTCGGCGGCATCGTGACGGGGTGCCTGGTGGGCATCGCCCGCGTGGCTGGCGAGACTGCCCCCCTGCTCTTCACGGCACTCGGTAATCTGAATTTTTCTACGGACGTCAGACATCCGATGCAGACGCTGTCGTTGCAGATCTACGTATACGCGACGGGCCCGTTCGACGAGTGGCATCGAATGGCGTGGGCCGCAGCCCTGGTGCTCATGGGACTCGTACTGATCCTCGCCTTGGCCGCCCGTTGGGTCACACGCCAGCGCTATGGTAGCGGCCGCTAACACCCGGCTGCGGCTCGAGACGGTGCGCCTCACCGCGCTGTTCGGAAAGAATCCAGCGGTGCGGGAGGTCTCGCTGCTGTTCCCGGCGCACACGGTGACGGCGATCATCGGGCCGTCGGGATGCGGCAAGAGCACCCTGCTGCGCTGCCTGAACCGGATGCACGAGCTGACGCCGGACGCCGCCGTCACGGGGACGGTGCTGCTCGACGACGTCAACATCTACGCCACGGATGTGAACCCGGTCGAGCTGCGGCGCCGCATCGGGATGGTATTCCAGCGGCCTACGCCGTTCCCGACGATGTCGATCTACGACAACGTCGCCGCGGGACTGCGCGTGAACGGCCGCCGGCCGCGCCAGGAAACCGACGACGCCGTCGAGCGCGCCCTGCGCCAGTCCGCGCTGTGGGACGAGGTGAAGGACCGGCTCGCGACCAGCGCGCTGGCGTTGTCGGGCGGGCAGCAGCAGCGCCTCTGCATCGCGCGCGCCATCGCCCCGCAGCCGGAGATCCTGCTGCTCGACGAGCCGACCGCCTCGCTCGACCCGGCCGGCACGCAGCGCATCGAGGAGCTGTGCCACACGCTCAAACGGCTGTATACCATCGTGATCGTTACGCACAACATGCAGCAAGCCGCGCGCGTGTCCGACTACACGGCGTTCATGTATCTGGGGAGCCTCATCGAGGTGGGGCGGACGAACGAGATCTTCACCAAGCCGCAGGTCGAGCAGACTGAGGCGTATATCACCGGGCGGTTTGGATGAAAACGGCGTCGGAAAGACGGAAGGACGGAACGACGGAAGGAACAGCCGCAGACATTCCGTCCTACCGTCGTACCGTCCCGTCAGCTCTCGAGGCTAAAGGATACAGTTTTTGGTACGGCCCCACCCAGGCGCTCCACGAGATCACCTTCGCCATCCCACGGCACGCGATCACCGCGCTGATCGGACCATCAGGCTGCGGCAAAACAACGTTCCTGCGCTCCATAAACCGGATGCATGATCTCACACCCGGTGCCCGTCACGAGGGCGATATCCTGCTCGATGGGGGGTCGATCTTCGCGCCCGGAACGGACGTCGTCGGGCTGCGGCGCCGCATCGGCATGGTCTTTCAACGTCCCAACCCGTTTCCTAAATCCGTGTACGACAACGTAGCGTATGGGCCGCGCTTGAACGCCCTGGCGCACGCGCGCGAGCTGCCGGACCGCGTGGAGCGCGCGCTGCGGCAGGCGGCGCTCTGGGATGAAGTGCGCGACCGGCAGCGCGAGCCGGGAACGGCGCTCTCGGGCGGCCAGCAGCAGCGGTTGTGCATCGCCCGCGCGCTCGCCAACGAGCCCGAGGTGCTGCTCATGGACGAGCCCTGCTCCGCGCTCGACCCGATCGCGACGCAGCGCATCGAGGAGCTGCTGGTGGATCTGAAGAAGATCTATACGATCGTGATTGTGACGCATAACATGCAGCAGGCCGCGCGTGTGGCGGACTACACCGGGTTTTTCTACGTGGGCCATCTCGTGGAGTTCGGATCGACCCAACAGATCTTCACACGGCCCACCGACGAACGGACGGAAGCGTACATCACCGGAAGGTTTGGTTGATCATGAACGCGCAAGCAACGAGCCATCGGCATTTTCACGACGAGCTCTCCGAGCTCAATGTCGCGCTGCTCAACATGTCCGGCGAGGCGCAGGCGGCGCTCGCTGCGGCGGTCGAGGCAGTGCTCCAGCGCGACGGCGACAAGGCCCGCGCCGTGATCGCGGGCGATCGCGAGATCGATCACCTCGAGCTGGAAGTGGAGGAAACAGTCATCCGGCTGCTGGCGACGCAGCAACCGATGGCCCGCGACCTCCGCTTCCTCACGGCCGCGATGAAGATCTCCAACGACCTGGAGCGCGTCGGCGATCACGCCGTCAACATCGCGCAGTCGGCGGAGCGGCTGCTCGTCGCCCGGCCGATCGTTCCGGAGCCCGAGCTGCTCGAGATGGCGCGCCAGGCCCGCACGATGCTCGCCGACGCGCTGGATGCGTTCGTGCGTGGCGATGCGCAGGCGGGTCGCGCCATCTGCCGCCGCGACGACAGCGTGGACGCCTTGCACCAATCGATGTTCCGGATCCTGTTGACGCACATGATGGAGGATCCGCACATCATCGGCACCGCGATGGAGCTGTTCCTGGTGAGCCGCAACCTCGAACGAGTCGCGGACCTCGCCACGAACATCGCGGAGGACGTGGTGTTCCTGGTCGAAGGCAAGTCCATCAAGCACCACGCGGAGGACATCGGGACGTAGTGCCGACGATCCTGTTTCTGTGCGTGAAGAACTCGGCGCGCAGCCAGATGGCGGAAGGACTGGCGCGCGCGCTGGCTCCCGCGGGGTATCGCTTCCTCAGTGCCGGATCGGATCCCGGCGTTATCAATCCTCTAGCGATTGAGGCGCTGGCCGAGCAACGCATCGACATTTCGCGACAACGCGCCAAAGGGCTCGGGGCAATTTCCCTCGATCAAGTCGATACCGTCGTGACGCTCTGCGCCGAGGAGGTCTGTCCGGTGGTGCCGGGCCAGGTGCGTCGCCTGCACTGGGCTCTGCCGGACCCTAAGGATCTCGCGAGCTTCCGTGCCGTGCGGGATGACCTGCGCTTGCGTCTGCCGTCGCTCTGGGATCAGTTGGCGCGATAGCGGTAGTACGCTTCGGGCTGCGTCGGCCGGCGGCGCAGCACTTCTTCCGAAGCGAACAGCCGCACGAGCACCACTCCCGCGACGAAGCCGCCGACGTGCGCGAAGAACGCGACGCCCCCCTTCTCGATCTCGCTGAGGCTTCCCAGTCCACCCACCAGCTGCAGCAGAGCCCAGTAGCCGAGCATGACCCACGCGGGCAGCGCGACGGTGGTGATGTAAATCGGCAGGATGATGAGTGTGTGGACGCGTACCCTGGGATAGAGAAGCAGGTATGCACCCAGCACGCCACTGATCGCCCCGGACGCTCCAACCATCGGAACAACCGAATGCGGACTGATGAGAGTCTGCGTGGCGGCCGCCGCGGCGCCGCACAGTAGGTAGAAGATCACGAACTTCACATGCCCCATCGCGTCTTCGATGTTGTTGCCGAACACCCACAGAAACAGCATGTTGCCGATCAGATGGAACCACCCGCCGTGCATGAACATCGACGTGATGACGGTCCAGTACTTGGGCGCGGCGTCCACCAGGCACATCATGCCGGGGGCGAGCTCCACGCCACTGCCCGGTTTGGCGTTCTGTAGGATTTCCCCCGGGATGAGACCGAGCTCGCAGACCGAGCGCGCCAGTGGCCCCTCCGCGCCGGCCCCCTGAACAAGAATGAACGCCAGCACGTTGGCGATGATGATGGCGACGGTGATGACGGAAGGCCGCTCGGTGGGATTCTCGTCCTTATAAGGAAACATGAGGCAAATACTCTAGGGGCTAGGGCTTCGGGGCTAGGGCCAGGGGGGCGGACCCAGCCCTGTCATTATGGCATTTGTTTTGGGCACGATGCTTGCCCTTTGCGACCAGCGGTATCGGGTCCGCATCAAATCCCTATCAGGAGCTGAACGTATGGCTGAGAAGATCATTGGCATTGACCTCGGGACGACCAACTCGGTTGTGGCAGTTATGGAAGGTGGCGATCCCGTCGTCATCCCCAACGCCGAAGGCGGGCGCACCACGCCATCGGTGGTCGCGTTCACAAAGGACGGTGAGCGACTCGTCGGCACGGTGGCCAAACGGCAGGCGGTTACCAACCCGCAGAACACGATCTTCTCGATCAAACGGTTCATGGGACGGCGCCAGGAAGAAGTCGTCGAAGAGACCAAACGCGTCCCCTACAAGGTGGTGAAGGGCCCGAACGGCCTCGCGGCCGTCGAAGTGATGGGGAAGACCTACACGCCCCCCGAGATCTCGGCGATGATCCTCCAGAAGATGCGCCAGACGGCGGAAGACTATCTCGGCCACAAAGTCGAGAAGGCGGTCATCACCGTTCCGGCCTACTTCAACGATTCGCAGCGTCAGGCCACGAAGGACGCCGGCAAGATCGCCGGGCTCGACGTCGTCCGCATCATCAACGAGCCGACCGCGTCGGCGCTCGCCTACGGACTCGATAAGAAGAAGGAAGAGAAAGTCGCGGTGTACGACCTTGGCGGCGGCACCTACGACATCTCCATCCTCGAGCTGGCCGAAGGCGTCTTCGAGGTCAAGAGCACCAACGGCGACACCCACCTCGGCGGTGACGATTTCGATGGTCGCGTGATCGAATGGTTGGTGGCGGAGTTCAAGCGCGAGCAAGGGATCGATCTCTCCAAGGATCCGATGGCGCTGCAGCGGCTGAAGGAAGCCGCCGAGAAGGCCAAGATGGAGCTGTCGACGGTGATGCAGACGGAGATCAACCTGCCGTTCATCACGGCCGATCAGTCGGGACCGAAGCACCTGAACCTCACGATCACGCGCGCCAAGCTGGAGCAGCTGGTAGACGATCTGGTCAAGCGGACCATTCCGCCGATGCAGCAGGCGCTCACGGACGCTGGGCTGAAGCCGGGCGACATCGACGAAGTGATCCTGGTCGGTGGCCAGACGCGGATGCCAAAGGTACAGGAGATCGTGAAGAGCTTCTTTGGTAAAGAGCCGCACAAAGGCGTCAATCCTGATGAAGTCGTCGCGATCGGCGCCGCGATCCAGGGCGGCGTGCTCGCCGGCGAGGTGAAGGACGTGTTGTTGCTCGACGTCACGCCGCTGTCGCTCGGTATCGAGACGCTGGGCGGCGTCACGACGGTGCTCATCCCGCGCAACACGACGATTCCGACCAAGAAGTCGGAGGTGTTCTCGACCGCCGAGGACAACCAGACGACCGTCGAGATCCACGTGCTCCAGGGCGAACGGCAGATGGCGCAGGACAACCGCACCATCGGCAAGTTCCAGCTCACGGGCATTCCGCCGGCTCCGCGCGGCATCCCGCAGGTGGAGGTGACGTTCGACATCGATGCCAACGGCATCCTGCACGTCTCCGCGAAGGACAAGGCGACGGGCAAGGAGCAGAAGATCCGGATCGAGGCGTCATCCGGTCTGGCCGACAAGGACATCGACAAGATGGTGAAAGAGGCCGAGGCGCACGCCGCGGAGGATAAGAAGCGGCGCGATGTGATCGAGCAGCGTAACCGCCTCGACAACATGGTGTACCAGGTGACCAAGGAGTCGAAGGATTGGGTCGATAAGCTCGAAGCGGGTCTCAAGACGCGGCTCGACGCCGCCATCCAGTCGGCGCAGTCGGCGCTGCGCAGCGGTAACGCTGACGAAATCAGCAAGGCATTGGACGAGCTGCAGCAGGCATATTCGGCGGCGGGCGCATCATTGTACGCCGCTCGTGGGACGGCTGGTGCGGACGCACCGGGGGGGGGCGGCGAAGGGGCGGCGGGTGGCGGCGATGGGCAACCGGGCGCCGAAGCCAAGAAGGATGAGAAGGTCGTGGATGCCGATTACGAAATCATGGACGACGACAAATCGAAGAAGTCATAAAAGGGGGAACGGATGTCGGTGAAGACGAGGGACTGGTTGAAATTCGGCACTTTGGTGGCAATGGCGTTTGCGCTCGGCTTGGCATTCGCCTCGGCGTTCCGGCTGCCGTCGCGCGGTGAAGCGGCGGTCCGATCTGTACTCCAGGAAACGAGCCGGCCCATTCCTCAGGCCAAGGCCGCGGTCGATCTCGGTGAGGCCTTTGCCTCGGTTGCCGAGCATGTGAAGCCGGCGGTGGTGTTCATCAAATCGGAACGCCGCGAGCGGGTCACCAGCCGGCGGTTGCCGCCGGGCTTCGAGGATTTCTTCCAGGGCCCGCGGCGGCCTCAGGTCGAGCAAGGATCCGGATCGGGATTCATCGTTTCCCAGGACGGCTACATCCTCACGAATAATCACGTCGTGCAGGGCGCCGACCGCGTGACGGTTCGTCTGTTCGACAATCGTGAGTTCTCCGCGAAAACCATCGGGACCGATCCATCCACCGATGTCGCGGTCATCAAGATCCAGACGACCGGACTGCCCACCGTGCGGCTGGGCGATGCCGATTCGACCGCCATCGGCAACTGGGTGTTGGCGATCGGCAACCCGTTGGGCGAGGCATTCACGTTCACGGTCACGGCCGGCATCGTCAGCGCGAAGGGACGGCTGCTCACGGGACTCAATCAAAGCCGCTACGCCATTCAGGACTTCATTCAGACGGACGCCGCGATCAATCCAGGCAACTCGGGCGGCCCGCTGGTCAACGTGCGTGGCGAGGTCATCGGCATCAACTCGGCCATCGCCAGTGAGACCGGGTTGTACGCCGGGTACGGGTTTGCCATCCCGATCAACCTCGCCCGCACCGTGATGACGCAGCTCATCGCCACGGGACACGTCGAGCGCGCGGTCATGGGCGTCATGATCAAAGATGCGATTCAGGAGGACGCCGAAGCCGTGGGGCTGTCGGCGATCAAAGGTGTCGTGGTGCGCGACTACTCGTTCGGCGACAGACCCGAGGACTCGCCTGCGCGCCGCGCCGGCATCCAGCAGGGTGACGTGATTGTCGCGGTGGATGGCCAACCAGTACAGTCCGTTCCGCAACTGCAACAGCGGGTCGGGTTCAAGAAACCGGGCGACGTCGTACGCGTCACGCTCGTGCGGAGCAAGGGCCAGCAGCAGACGGTTTCCGTGCGGCTCGCGGCGCCTCCGAGTAGCGACGCGGACGTCGCGCGCGGCAACGATTCCCCGCGCCGTGAAGAGCCCGCGTCGGCGCAAGGCTCGCTCGGGATCTCGGTACAGCCGCTCACCCAGGAGGACATCCGTGATACGGAGCTGCGGCGCGTCCTGAGTTCCGGTAGCGCGTTGGTCGTGACCCAGGTCTCTCCCGACGGACCGGCGTATCAGAAACTGGCTGACGCCAGCTCGGGATCTCCGGATATCATCCTGAAGGTCAACGGCCAGCCCACACGTACCGTCGCAGAGTTCCGCGCCGCGGTCGGGTCGCTGGGCAAAGGAGAGATCGCGACGCTGTCGATCCTCCGCCGGACGCCGGACGAATGGGTCGGGGACATCGTGCGAATTCGCGTGCCGTAAACGGCGCTGCAAGGCTGAGAAAGGAATCGGGGGTCGCAGAGCGACCCCCGATTTATTTCCCTACCAGGCCGGTCTCAAACCGCCGGCGCGGGACGGCGCTCCATCAGCATGACGATCGCTGCCAAAAACAACCACCCAACGAACGCCGCTTGCGCAAAGTACATGTAGGGCAGCGTCTCGCTGAACACCAGCGCCACGACCGCACAGACCGCCGCCACAACCCACGCGAGCCACGCCAGCCACTTGGGCCACACGGCGCCATTGCGGATCGCCCAGCCAAACGTGTACGCCACGAAGCCCAGCAGGAACGTGGCGAGCCGTTCCGCCGCCAATCCCATGGGGTGCAGCATGTCGTAGACGAAGACGGCGTGCGTACCGGTGAGCCCGGTATCCGAAGCGGTGTACGCGCGCGCGAGCTGGAACCCGGCGCCAACCATGAACAGGATGTTGATCGACCAGACCGAGAATGCGAACGCGCCAAGGCGAATTCCCGCCCGGGAGGGCGCGGACCCCGCGGTGTCGTTGTGGCGCAGCGACACTCCGACCAATCCGGCGTACATGAACGCCAGCCCAAACAACAGCGACCAGTGGATCAGACGCCAGCCCGCGGTCTGCGCGATGGTAGCGAGCTGTGCGGCACCGTCGCCCGACAACAGCGGGTGCAGGGCGCCCGCGATTCCGAACAACAGCGTCCCGACCAGCAGACACGATCCGTAGAACAGCGGGCGGCGCGTCACGACCATGGGCTTCTAATCTAGCACGCACTCGGGCCGACGATATATTGAGCCGCCATGGACTTGAACCGCATTTTGCGCGAGGGCTTCATCGCCGGCTGCATCGGCGCCGCCACCGTCGCCGCCTGGTTTCTGATCGTCGACACGATCAACGGCCAGCCGCTCTTCACGCCCGCGATGCTCGGGAGCGCGGTCTTCTGGGGCGCGCACGATCCGTCCGCGGTCGTGATCGAGCCGGCGCGCATCTTTGGCTACACCATGATTCACGTCAGCGCATTCGTCGTGGTCGGCTGCATCGCCGCGGCGCTCGCCGCCGAAGTCGAATACGCGCCATCCACGCTATTCCTCGTGATTGTTGGCTTCTGCTTCTTCGAGGTGGGGTTCTACATCCTCGTCGCCCTGTTGGCGAAACCGCTGCTCGGCTACCTGGCCTGGTGGAGCGTGGCGATCGGGAATGGACTGGCAGCGCTCGGCATGGGCTACTTCCTGTGGCGCGAACATCCGAAGATTGGTGAGGAGCTGCGCCGTCACCCCTTGGGAGAGACTGAAGACGGCGAATAGGCTTCCTCCGGCACTCTCGTTTCAGCATCCGCTCGTTGATCCCACACGGAATACCGGAACCAGATAACGGTCATCACGATCCATAGCATCAGCCCGCCCAGCACCCACATCAGCAGCCCGCCGATTTGCTGGTCATCCAGGGGCGATAGGCCGGCCACCCGCGGCGCGGCGGCGTAGAACGGATAGAGCACCGAATTGGAAAGCGTGATCAGGGCACCCGTGATGGACATGGGGATGCCGAGCAGGAAGAGGTACAGCATCTGTAACAGATGCGGGATCCGGGGCAGCTCCGGCACGGGTGACAGCACCGGCCACCACATGATCACGGCCGTCGTGAGAAAAATGAGGTGCTGGACGATGTGGAGGTTGTGATTGCGCAGCGCCGCCTCATACAACGCGGGCACGTGCCAGATGACGATGGGCGCTGTGAACAGGATCGCGGCGGCGAGGGGTCGCGTGACAACTCTGCCGACGCTCATGACCCAGCGGGGCTTCAGTAACGGTCGCACCACCGACGCGGGCGTTCCATACAACAGCAGCGGCGGAAACACGAGCGTGAGCAGGAGATGCTGCGCCATGTGCGCGCTGAACAGATAGGTGTCCGACAGGTTGTGCAGCGGCCCGTTCAAAGCCAGGAACAACACGACGAGCGCGGCGACAAAACTTGCGACGTGCCGCCGTGGCGCTCGGAGACCCCCCCAATAGACATAAAGCCCGCCCAGGAGGACGAGCCCG
>Ga0184638_1000013_pt1 | contig 39105 bp, 59 predicted proteins | sample PLM31_50_b2_FD_133141 | JGI IMG/M metagenome (GOLD analysis project Ga0184638, IMG submission 133141) | Groundwater sediment microbial communities from an aquifer in East River, Colorado, USA - PLM3-1_50_b2 | ecosystem: Environmental > Terrestrial > Soil > Riparian zone | place: USA: East River... | reverse complement strand
TTTGCACCCGAAGGCGGAACGGGCATGGGTGACGCTGTGGGCATCGAACCTCGCTGGGGCGTTCAAAGAAACCGATCTTGCCGGGATCGAGCGATGGGCCTGGTATAAGAGCGAGTGGCACAAAGCAACCGAGATACCGAGCAACCGCCGGTACGTCATATCGTTGGAGAAGGCAATGCGGGAGCTGGAGAAGTCCTATGGACTGGATCCGCAGTCGCGACTCCGGTTGGGCCTTACTCTCATTGACGAGGCTAAGGCGGTGCAGGGGCTGAAGGCGCCGACGAAACCACGGGAGATGAGCGGGTGAACTGCCCGAACTGCCACCGAGACACGTTCCTCCGGAAGTGGGCTACCTGCACGGCCTGTGGATACCGCCATCTGGGAAAAACCGTAACGGAAACCGTAACGCACAAGGGCGGACGCGGTAAACAAGTCTACGGTAGTGCTGCCGCGAAGCAGCGCGCCTATCGGGAGCGCACGAAAGTCAGATGACTGTCGCGGTAGCGCCTCGCCGGTTAACTCTCGGTGGGGAGGTTGCCGCATGGATCGAAGAATACTGCGTCTTCCCTTCCGGACCGATGATCGGTCTGCCGTTTGTGCTGATGCCGTGGCAACGGAAGTGGATAGAAGAACTCTATGAGTGCGATGAGGACGGGAACCTTCGCTATACCAGCTCCTTACTAGGTGTACCAAAGGGATCCGGAAAAAGCACCCTCATTGCTGCGCTGGCGCTGTATCACCTTCTTGGGGATTCCGACGAACCCGACCCGTGGGTGACGTGCGCGGCCGCTTCCGACCGTCAAGCAGACATCGTATTCAACGCTGCCAAGACAATGTGCGAACACTCGCCACGCCTGAAAGAGGCGACTATCCGGTATCGCTGGACGATTCAACCGAAGGGTGCGCCAGGGAAGCTGGAGCGAGTCGCGGCGAGCGCGGGCAGGCTGGACGGCAAGCTAATTTCGATGCTGATCGTAGACGAACTGCACGAGTGGACGCTGGAGAACTGGACCGTGCTCGTGAATGGGACGAAGAAGCGCCGCCGGCGGCAGATCGTGCAGATTACGACGGCGGGCTTCGATAAGGAGTCCGTCTGCTATCGCGAGTATGACAAGGGACTGAAGGTCCAGGCGGGCCTCAGCGCCATTGAAAATTATCTCTTCCGGTGGTTTGGCGCTCCTGAGGGCGCAGATCACCGTGACCCTAAAGTGTGGGAAGCCGCGAATCCGTCGTTCGGCAGTCTTATGACGGAGGACCAGTTAGCTGATGCCTGCGCCAACATTCCCGAGTCGCAGTTCAGGCGCTATTTCCTCAATCAATGGGTGGAGGCCGAAGAGCTGTGGCTGCCGGCGGGCGCATGGGAAGCCTGCAAGGTGGCACCGTTCGAGCTAGAAGTGGGCCTATCAACATACATCGGTTGGGACGCCAGTTCTAAGTGGGACTCAACGGCAGTGGTGGTGGCGCAGTGGCGCGAGGACCGCCTATACGTCAAGGCAAAAATATGGGAACGTCCCTTGGATCCGAACGGCGCTCCTGTTGAGGAGTGGACGATTCCCGTTGCGGAAGTTCTGGCTTACGTGCGGGACACCTGGCGGACGTACAAGGCCAAAGAGATCATCTTCGATCCGCAGTTCATCACCTGGAACGCGCAAGATTTGGTATCTGAAGGCGCACCGATGATCGAGTTCATCCAGAGCGATACAAGGATGGTTCCCGCGACTCAAGTCACTTACGACGCCATCATGAACAAGACGATAGCCCACGATGGCGACCCCGTTCTAGCGCGGCACATGCGTTCAGCAATGGCGGTGCAGACCTCACGAGGCGGACAGCGGATCACAAAGGGCAAGCACAGGCGGATTCACAACATGATTGACGGTGCCGTGGCATTGTCATTTGTGGGAGATCGCGCGATGCGAAACCGGACGCCGCCGTCCGTCTACGAATCGCGGGGAGTGCTGACGGCATGACGACTGATTACCTCGCGCTTCAGGCCGCTGGTCGGGTAAAGACAACCCGATTCCTCAAGCGAATCAGGTCAGTCGAAAAGCGCGATTTGGTCTTCCCGCCTGAATTGTCCGCGTATATGGCCCGGTCGCAGCTTTCGGGTACGGGCGTCACCGTTAATTCTGAGACGGCGCTAAGGTTCATGGCTGTTTATGCCTGCATCCGGGTGATTGCCGAGGATGTTGCGTCGCTACCGCTGCACCTCTACCGGCGCCTCCAGCCAAGAGGCAAGGAGCGAGCCACATCGCACCCGCTATACGACGTGCTGCATACGAGGGTAAATGAGGAACAGACGTCGTTCCAGTGGCGTGAGACGATGCAGACGCATGTCTTGCTCAGCGGCAATGCCTATGCCCTGCCGACGATGTTCAATGGGCGGGTCGTGGAGCTTTGGCCGATCATGCCGAATAGGGTCTCAGTACGGCGCAATACTCAGACAAACGAACTGGAATACATCGTCTCGCCCGGCGGGACTAATGAGCGGAAGGTTTTGTCTCCGCTGGGGACAACGGGGAATGGGATGCGGGAGATATTCCACCTTCCAGGTCTATCACTGGACGGCGTGACGGGCATCTCACCGATTCGCTATGGCCGCGACGCTATCGGCCTCGGGCTTGCTTCGCAGGAGTTCGCGTCGGGATTCTTTTCCCGTGGCGCTCGACCATCTGCCATCCTGGAATATCCCGGACAGCTCTCATCAGAGGCTCACAATCGATTAAAGGCGAGCTTCGAGGAAGCCTACAGCGGGCTGAGTAACTCCGGAAGAGTCGCTCTGATCGAGGAGGGGATGAAGCTCAACACCTCTTACCAGATGCCACTAGAGGACGCGCAGTTCATCGAAAACCGCAAGATGTCAATCGAGGAAATCGCGCGCCTTTTCCGGGTTCAGCCGCACAAAATCGGCCACCACGAGCACTCTACCTTCTCGAATATCGAGCATTTGGGCATAGATCATGTCGTTTCGACCATCAGACCGTGGTTGGTGAGGTGGGAACAGGCCATCGGAACGAAGATTATCCCGGAAGAGGAACAGACGCGATTTTTCGTAGAGTTTCTCGTAGATGGCCTTCTGAGGGGCGATTCAGAGGGCCGGAGCAAGCTCTATCAGGCTCTTTGGAATATGGGAGCGATGTCTCCTAACGATATTCGTGAAAAAGAGGGCATGAACCCCATCGACGGTGGCGACACCTATTACGTGCCGCTTAACTTTGTCGATGCGAACGCACCAAAACCGGAGCCGACACCGCTAATCACGCCGGCGGGACCAAACGGAAAGAAACCAGTCGGTGCCGCTGCCTAAACCTCGCAAGGATGAAGACCAGAACGAGTTCATGGAACGGTGTATGAGCGCCATAAAAGGCGAATTTCCTGACCAAAAACAGCGCGTGGCGGTTTGTATGAACCAATGGCGCAAGGAGAAAGAAGGTAAGGCAATGGCAATCGCGATTGAGCGACGGGCGTTCCCGATCGAGTTCCGGGTCGAAGGCGACGAGCAGCCAAAAATCAGGGGCTATGCGGCCGTTTTCAACAAAATGAGCGACGTGCTGGGCGGCTTTCGCGAAAAAATAGCCCCCGGAGCGTTCAAAAAGACGCTCAAGGAGGCGGACGTGAGGGCCCTTTTCAACCACGATCCCAACTTTGTTCTGGGTCGCACTTCCAGTGGAACGCTCGCACTTCGAGAGGACGATAAGGGCCTCTTTATGGAAATCGACCCTCCAGACACGGCGCCGGCGCGCGATTTAATGACTCTGATCGAGCGCGGAGACGTTGATCAGGCCAGTTTCGCCTTCCGTGTGGTCAAGGATACGTGGGAACACGAGGAGAGTCAGACGCCGACGCGAACGCTGAATGAAGTGGTCCTCTACGACGTTTCGCCGGTCACATACCCCGCTTACCCGCAGACGAGCGTCGATGTGCGCTCGCTTTTGGTGCTGAATACGACAGATTCCAACGAAATCCGGGAACTTCTGGACGTTCTCAACCGTTCCGAGCCGGGCGACCACTCAGAGGAGCCGGCCGAAAGCCACTCTGACGAGCCGGATGCAGCCCACTCAGAGGAGGAGAGCGTCAAGGTGCGAGAGTTCAATGTGCTCTTGCAGGAATGGCGGCTGGAGGTCGAAGCCGGCCGCTGAAAACAAGCCAATTTCAGGGTAAGCCCGCTAATACGGCGGGTTTTTTCTTGCCCAAGAAGGAGTGAAATGGGACGAAGAATAGCAGTTGACGTTGACGCTCTCAAGCGGGAGCGCCAGCGCAAGATGGACGAAGCGGCGGATCTGCTCACCACCGCCAACGAAGACAACCAGCGGGCCTTCACGCCCGATGAGCAGAAGAACTACGACGACCTGATGCGGGAAGCGAAGGACTTCCGACGCCAGATTCAGGCTGAGGAAGAGATGCGGCTTGAAGAAGGTGCGACGGATTCCCGTGGTCAGCCCATCGTTAAGCCGAATCCCGGCGACGCGCCGACCTATATCGGGATGACCAAGGAGGACAAGAATCGTTACAGCATCCGGCGTGGCATGGCGGCGCTCGCGGGACTCATCTCCACCAAGGAAGCATCCCTTGAGTTAGAGGTCAGCGAGGCCGTGGCCAAGCGCTCCGGCAAGAGCCTCTCAGACCGTAGTCTGCATATCCCGTTTGAGGTCATGGCAGGCGACATGGAGCGCCGTGACCTCTCAGTCACCACAGAAGGCGCGGACATCGTTCAGGTTGAGCACGGTGGGGTTATCGAGCTCCTCCGCAATAAGATGGTGACGCGTGCGGCTGGCGTGAGGTTTATCACCGGACTTCGCGGCGACCTTCTCCTGCCGAAGCACACGGCGGCGACCACAAATACGACATGGGTGGCTGAGGGTATTGCGCCGACAGAGGGCATTGGCACATTCGGCCAGGTGAAGTTCCAGCCGAGCCAGCTTGCCTGCTACACGGACATTACCCGGCAGACGCTGCTTCAAACATCGTTCGACGTTGAACAGTTCATCCGGGGCGACCTTGCCGCTAACCTCGCCGTCGAGATTGACCGCACCGTCCTTCACGGTTCAGGCGCTGGCACAGAGCCGGCGGGCATCTTCAACACCTCCAACATCGGTGACGCCTCAATTGGAACCAGCGGCGGCGCGCCGACGTGGGCGAAAATCGTTGAACTGGAGACGGATGTTTCTGTGGCGAACGCCGATCAGGGGTCGCTGGCCTACATCACCAACGCGAAGGTCCGGGGCGTGCTCAAGACGACAGAGCGAACAACGGCGTCAACGGGTCTATTCATCTGGCAGGACCCGTCGAACCTCGCGCCGGCGACACCGGCCACACCGCTTAACGGCTACCGGGCTTTCGTAACCAATCAGGTGCGTTCCGACTTCACGAAGGGCTCGGGCTCGTCGCTTAGCTCCATCTTCTTTGGCAACTGGGAAGAGGGAATTGTGGCATTCTGGGCCGATCTGGAGATTGTTGTCGATCCATACACGCAGGCTAACGCGGGCGTCGTGCGTATGGTGGCGCTTGCCTTCGCAGACTTCCAGGTCAGACACCCTGAATCCTTCTCGGTGACAAAGGACGCTGGCCCAATTGCGTAGGACAACTGAATAGCGAGTGCCTTCTCGGAGGGTGGGCTACGGTTCACCCTCCCCTTTTTAAGGACTAAAGATGATTGAAGCACCAATCTGGCAGCCCGTAGGTTCGGAAAACACCGTTGAGGCGTTCCACCGTCTCTACTTCGATAAGGGCAGGTGGGCTATCCAGTGGAAGGGTCACACCGTTCTTAAATGGCCTGGCGATCTCTTTACCTACGCTGAAATTCTGCATAAGAACCGCGTTGACGCGCTCATTGAGACCGGCACGGCCTACGGCGGGAGCGCCCTATTCTTCGCGGATGTCATGGACACGCTAGGGCGCGGTTGCGTGATAACGATAGACAGAGAGGTAGCCTGTCAGACCCGCCCGCAGCACTCCCGCATCATTTATCTAGAGGGCGACAGTATTGCAATGGCGGCAGAGGTAAAGGCCGAGATACCCAAGGAGTGGCGCGTTATGGTGTCGCTCGACTCGGACCACAAGAAGGATCATGTCGTGCGAGAAATCAACGCTTACAAGGACCTGGTGACGCCGGGGCAATACCTCGTGGTTGAGGACACGGACCTTAACGGGCATCCCGTTTATCCCACGCATGGGCCGGGGCCGTACGAGGCCGTACAGGAGTTTGACGACCCCGCTTTCAAGATAGATTCGCAAATGGCGACACGGCACATGTTTTCCATGCACACCTGGCTACGCAAGGAGGAGTAATGATCGGGATTTTCCGCCGTGGTGACGAAGAGGCACCGAATAAGCTGGCTGTCGGTATCTGCACACTTGGAGTCATGCGGATTGAAACCCTCGTGATGCTGATGAGCACAGGAATGCCGCTTGGTCAGGCGCAGGCCTTCATCATCGTAGTGGGAAAAAATGTCCAGGACGCTCGCAACACCGCCTGGAACGTGGCCGAAGGGCAGGGCTGGGAATACTTCATGTTCTGGGACGATGATGTTGTGCCGCTCAAGTTCGGCGCCGTGGAGACGCTGGTGGAGACGATGGACCAGAACCCGGAGATTGACATACTCGGCGGCGTCTATCCGGCTAGGCAGGGCATCCCTAGCCCGATTGTTCTCAAGGAACGAAACGGCAATCCCTGGTGGGGCTGGGAGGACGGCGGGATACACAAGGTCTGGATGACGGGCACGGGCTTCACGATCTACCGGATGTCGAGCGTCAAGAAGCTAAAGACTCCAACGAAGAGACTCCAGACCACAAAGGGGCCGTGGGACATCCGCGAGTATTTCCGGCTCCAGGATGGGACGGACGATTACGTACTTGCAGAGGATGCCGCAAAAGCGGGCTTGTCCTGGTATGTACACGGTGGGATAGTGGCTGACCAGATCGAGACGACAGGCCAACGCTTCGAGATCAAGAACGCAAGACAGCGAATAGGAGGAAAAAATGGCAATAGTGAAAGTACGGATACTCAGGGGAGTGACGATAGCGGACCCGCCGGTGTTCGAGCGGGGAACGGGCGACCCGCCGACGTTCGCATACGGCGACCTGGTGGAGGTAGAACGCGCTCTGGCGCAGGAGCTGGTGGGAAGCGGTAGGGCTGAATACGTCAGCGGTGATCCCCTGGTCGAGCCGACCCCATATGAAGAAGAAGAGAAGAAGAGAGAGCCGGAAGTAGAGGCGGCAGCAGTCCAGCCTCCTGAGACCGAGATGCGACAGCCAGCGCGGAGAAGGCGGGGCTAGTTGGCGGCAGGCGACTCCTACGCCACGGCGGGCGACTACGGAAGCCACGTCGATAAGACGGCCACAGACGACGACGTTGACTTGGCCTTCCAGCTCAACGCGGTCTCGCGGTTCATCGACCGGAGAGTGCGGCGCCGGGATGGGTTCAACAAGACGGCGGCAGCGGAGGCGCGAATCTACGACGGCAACGGCAAATCACTGCTCTGGCTTCCCGATGACATCGCAACCGTCACGGGGCTTATCGTGAAGACGGATCTGAACGGTGACTACGACTACGTCGACGCCAATGAGACGCTCACCATCAACACGCATTTCTGGCCGGGGCCGTACAACGCCGACAAGGGCTCGGAGCCGAAGCCTTACGAATGGCTGGAGCTTAGGCCAGACAACTCCGTGGTGACATCGTGGCCCCTCCAGCGACGGGCCCTCGAGGTGACGGCGGTGTTTGGCTGGCCGGAGGTGCCAACGGCGATCAAGGAACTCACCATTGCGCTCACCCGGTATCTGCGGGACATTCAGGAATCGGGGATGACGTTCGCGCTCAACGCTATTGATACGGCGGTGAGTGAGTCGCGGCAGATGTCCTTCTTCCTGCGAGATATCGAAAAGATGTACGCGAGGCCACCGAGCTTTTGAGTTGGGCAGGGGCGAAGGCGGCAATAGTGGACGCTCTGGATGGGTTAAGCATCACGTCTCCAACGAACCTTGCGGTGAAGCGGGTCTACGAGAACCCACCGGGGACGATTCAGGACTGGCCGGCATTCATCATCTATCCGCCGTCAATGGATGCGACCGTGGGGCCTGGGAGCCGCTGGCGGGATTACCGAGTGCGTTTACTGATGATTATCAGCGATCAGGATATGAGCCAGGCGGCGGCAATCGCGGACGCTTTCCGAGAAGTGTTGATCCCAGCCTTCGATGCCAAGGTGTCGCTCTCCGGAAACGCCACGCAGTGCTACATCGTGGGATGTGAGACGGTGGGGTACTTCGGCATTGGCGAGAAGGTGCTGATCGGATTCAATTCATCCCTGCGCGTCGAGGTCAAAGAAACGGTTGCATTCTCATAGGAGGAAACATGGTCAAGCTGAAGTATATCGGTAAGCCGGAACAGGGGTTTATCCCCGGCGTACCCGCATCTGATCACGAGGTAGAGACGGAAAAAGAGGCCAAAGAACTCGTGGCGTCGGGCCTCTATCAGATCGACAAGAGCAAGGACAAAGAAGACTAGCTAAAGGCAGAGCAAGCGAGAGCCGCCCAAACGGGCGGCTTTTTTGTTGCCCGCAAGGAGGTAGACCGTGGCGTCAAGTTTGAAAATCCTGGAGACAATCCAGGTAGGCAAAGAGACCGTCAAGGGCACTGGTGTCGCCGCGACGCGCCGCGTCATTGGCGACGGCCGTTACCAGCGCATCCAGGACGTCTACGAGTTCCTCGATCAGAACTCGGGCGTCTTCGCGCGCGTGCCTCGGCAGGGCGTCGTCACGCGTCATGCCTCGCAGATTGAGGTGCGCGGGCCGCTGGACTTCCAGCAAATCCTTCTGCCTCTCCTCTCGGGCATGAAGGGTGGCGTTACAGGCACTGGCGCGGGCGCGGACAAGCTGTGGACATTCGATCCTTCAACGGCTACGCCTCCGGCTCTCGACGCGTACACGGTCGAATACACGGAGCGCTCCCCCAACGACAATGCCGAGATGGAATTTACCTACGGCATCACCGAAGAGCTAGAGATCACGTCCTCCACCGATGCGATGTCTGAAATGCGGTTCCGGATGTTCGGGCGGGCATCGGCTGACTCCACGATGACGGCGGCGCTCACCGTTCCCACCCTGGAACTCGCAGCGCCTGTCCGGTGGGGCTGCTTCGTGGATGCCACCTTTGCGGGCATCGGCGTCACGCAGATTCTCGCTCAGGTGTACGGCTTCCGCTGGACCTACAAAAACGCCGTTCATCCCGGCTTCTACCTCGACAACCGCACAACGCTGGACTTCGGAACAGAGGAGTACGGCCGGCCAGAGTGCGAGCTCGAGCTCGACGTGGTTCACGATCCAGCCACCGCCGCATTGGTGCAGACGCAGGAAGCATTCAAGACCGCGCAGACGCTGCAATTTATCGAGATGCGGCTGACGGGCGCCGTGCTGGGGTCCACCTTCTACCTCGTCAAGCTTCAGGGTGCCTACTACCACATGGCGGATTCGATGCAGGAAAGAGGTAACGACCGGGACGGCAACCAGACGGTAAGGATGCACTTCGGCTCGGCTTACGACAGCGTATCGGCCTCGCACGTAAAGGCGATCATCACGAACAACCTCGCGACATTCCCATAGCTAGACTGAGCCCAAAAACCGAAACCCGAATTAGCTTAGTGCCGGGAAAAACCGAGGCGTTTTCAAAACCAGTTTGGCTAAACGGACGAAAGTCTTTGCCTCAATTTGTACGTGAAAAAGGGCAGTTTGTCTCCAAGGGCCAAATACTCAGGTTCCTAAAATCACCATGCGGCTTATTCTAGTGCGGCTCCTTCGGCGAGTGGTCGAGTATTCGGCCTTTTTGATGAAACCAGTTTGCGATCTCTTGAGTGTTTGGGACTGGTATTGGCACGGGCCGACCTACATTTCGGGCCATGACTACCGGGTGACGGAGGGCTTTGACGACTTGCGGGGTATCGGGACGCTGCGCTGTCGGCGGTGCGGTGTGCTAAGTGAGGGGCGTTAGTGGCGGACGTGCTGCGAGGCGGTAGCTGGCGATGAGAACAAGGGCGACTCCACTGATAACGGTAAGAATAAGTCCAGCACCGGGGGAGACACTGACGGAGCTACTGTGTTCCTCAATGCTGATCCAGTCATAAACCCCAACGGCGGTGATGACGATGCCGCCGATGGTAACGGCGATGCGCATAGCGCGCTCAGTGGTGCGGCCATAGATGGACGTGAGGATGACGACTGCGACCGCGAGAGCGGCGACGAGCGTTACTACACCATCGCCCTCGATGCCATCTCTAGAGACGGTGAAGGGGCCGGCGGAGAGCTTGGCCCAGGGAAGGAAGGCGGCGGCGGCGGCGATCCCAGCCGCAGCAGTGAGGACGATATCGACAGGGTGCCAAGTCGCTTTCACGGCGCAGATAGTATAGGAGGCTTTATGTCTGATCGCAAGATGCCGATCAAGACAGTGGATATCGACTTCACGGAGGATGGCTATCCCGGCTTTACATGCAAGCGCCGTCTAAATTTGTCATTTGGCTTAATTCGTCGCTCACAAGAGCCGGAAGACGAAACAGAATCTCGCCGGGTGTTGCTTGAGATTTTTCCCGAATGGGATTTCGTTGACGAGAAAGGTAAGCCCATTCCTCATACAGTGGAGGGCTTTGACTTGATACCACAAGAACTCGCACTTGCGATGGTGCGGAGAGGCGGGCAGGCTGCACGGGAGGCGGCCATGCCTGCAAATTTAGACGGGAACTCCTCCGAGCCAGTCGAGATGGCGTTGACCTGAGACAGTGGCCGCATTATCCGAACTGGGCTGCTCGTGTTGTGGGGAGTCATTACAACCGCCCTCCTTGGGAATTGGAAGGAGTGGAAGAGCTGGAGCTCTATCGAGAGGCAGAGTTGATTGACATTCAGCGCGAATTAACTGATCGCAATCGGCCTGGTCTTTACGTACCTGGTGAATTCAAACCGCGCGCTAATTCACTCTTTAGTCAGCCAGTGGATAACTAGATGGCAGCAACACTAGAGATCGTAATCGCTGGCCGCGATCAGTTCAGCGGCACGGTTGGGAAGGCGACGATGAGCTTCTCCAATCTCGCAAAGGCTGGCTTAGCGGCGGGGATTGGCTTTAACTCCGTTGAGGGCGCGATGCAGGCGACTAAGCGGGTGTTGACCGCGAGCATTGGTGCGGCGCTGGCCTATGAAGGCCAGATGGCGAAGATTAGGGCGTTGACGGGTGCGACGAAGCAAGACACGATACTGCTAAATAAGGCGATCTTCGCCATGACGAAGGAGATGCCGAAATCTCCGGCGGAGCTCGGGGCAGGCGCCTACTATGTGCTGTCGTCCGGCATCACGGATGCGGGCGATGCGGCTAACGTTCTCCGGATCGCAGCCAGAGCGTCAACCGTCGGGTTGGGCGAGACCTCAGTTGTAGCCGACGCGCTGACAACAGTGCTCAACGCCTACGGCAAGGAAGCGGGGGAGGCAGGACAGGTAACGGACGTATTGATTCAGGCTGTCAAGGATGGCAAGGCGGAGGCCGAAGGATTCTCTAGCGTTTTGGGCCGAGTGGTGCCTGTAGCTGCACAGATGGGCGTCTCCTTCGAGGAAGTCGCCGCGAACCTCGCAACGTTCACCCGATTGGGCGTAGGCGCGGATCAAGCGGCAACCGGCTTACGAGGTGTGATGGTTGCGTTGCTGAAGCCAACGGAAGAGGGCAAGGAGTTGCTCGCTCAGTATGGCATGTCAATGGACGAAATCCGTAAGTCTGTTCGTGAACGAGGATTGGCGGCCACTCTGCAAGACCTAATGAAAAAGTTCGGCGGCAACGAAGAGGCGCTGTCGAAGCTGTTCCCTGAGGTAAGAGGGCTCACGGATGTCCTCGCGACGGCGGGCAGTCAGGGTGAAGCGTACACCGAGATTCTGGGGAACATGGATACCGCGACAGGCAACCTTGACCGGGGCTTCAAGGAGGTCTCGGACACGACGCAGTTCAAACTCAATAAGGCGATGAATGATCTCAACGTTCAGTTGCAATTGCTTGGGGAAGAGACCCTTCCTGCGATCCCGCCAGCCATCGCTGGTGCGCGTATCGCAATCGAGGAGTTCACCCTCATCCCTCGACTGGGCGTGACTCATGTTAAGAACTTTGGCGACGCGCTGGATGTCTGGGGTTCGGATGCCAAAGAGGCGGGCGTGGGTCTCCAGGAGCTTCAGTCCATCACCGCCGACATGATCGGGACCGGGAATGATCTGGCAGGGGTTGTCGGCACTCTGGGGCCTCCGGTGGACGAGGTCGCGGGGGCGGTTGACGATCTAGGTAAAACGGCAGCGGTGGCTGACGAGAAGGTGTCTGACCTCTTTAAGGACTTCCAGAAGGGTGTACGCGACACGGTGACAGACATGCTCCCTCTAACAGAGGAGTTTTCGACGCTCGCCGATAGCACGGCGGCGGCGGCTGATGAACAGCAGGCGTGGAATGACCGCCTGGGGGACCTCGGAGATTCTTTGGCTGATGCTGAGAAGGAACACGCAGACGCAACTCAGGCATGGAGTGATGATCTCACAGAGATGGGGCGAGACCTGGCTAAGTTGGAAACAGACTTATCTAATGCAACTGACCCTGAAGATGTAGAGCGCCTGACTGAAAGAATACATGACCTTCATCGCAAGATGGACGAAGGCAATCCGAGTATTGATCGCATAACAGAGAAAATGGGGGATCTCCGTAATGAGATGGGGAAGGCCCCGAACATTACGCCAATAATCAGCGGCTTTGACGCTTGGCGCGAGCGTGTTGGGTTACTGGCCGAGGACTACTCGGCCATGAAAGACAACATGCAGACCATCATGGACGCCCTGGTCAGTCAGCACGTCGTTGGCGTCGCAGACATCATGGCGGTGATTCGGGAGCAGGGGCCGACGTACGCGGCTAACTTCGCTCAGTGGTTCAGGGACGACCCGATCGCGGCGGCTACAACGGTCAAAGAGATCATGCCGGGCATCATGGGGGAAGCGGCACAGAAGGCGATCGCCAACGTCCTGGCGGAAATCTCGAAGTTCAACGAGGCGTGGCAGCGTGACGTGAGAGATGCACTGACTAGCCTGCCCGAGGAAAAAAGGGTAGCGATCACTTCAAATATTGATCCGCAGTTCTGGTTGCTCTCGGCGCAGCTGGCAAAAATGGAGCCGGGCCTAAACATTCCGTTGACGCTTGAGCAACTGATGCAGGCCGGTCAGTTTGCGGGTGCTCAACATGGAGCATTCATTCCGCCGGGCGTCGTCATGCCGATGATGCTACACGGGGGGGCGCATGGGGAGGCGGTCGTGCCGCTCGCCGGTAATGGGAATGGTGGAATGATTGGCGGCGGTGTCATGGTGAACCTCAGTATCGGCACGCTCGGGGCGGGGGTCACACGGGAGCACGTCACGGAGTTGCGGGAGATGCTCGAGGACGAGATGCGCAACGCCAGGCGGCGGGGCCTCTAGGTGCCGAGTGTCAGCAACCTCATCGATTGGGAGCTGATGGCGGATCTAACCGACGATGGAGTCTACGACGCGGACTTCACGCCTTACCTGAGAGGCATCGACTACGGGTTCGGGCGGGAGGACGCGCTGGCGGCGTTCGGCACGCGGCAACTAAAGGCGACGTTGGGGAACAATGACTCGCGCTTTAGCCCGAAGAACGACACCGGCCCCTACTTCCCGGACCTGAAGCGCGGACGCAGGGTCAGGCTGCGGGCAAGCATGGCCGTGACGTTCCCCAACACGACGAACCTAGTCGAGAACCCAAGCGCGGAGACGAACGCCACGGGGTGGGTAGCGGTGACTGGCGCGACAGTCGTGCGCGACACAACGAAGGCGTATTACGGGCGCGCCTCAGTAAAGGTGACGACGGCAAACTCAGTAAGTTCAGGGACGCGGTTGCAGAAAATCGACGGCACGCGGTTTGCCGTGACGGCAGGGTTGGACTACGTCTTTGCACCGCGCGTTGCTGCACCTGCCGGTAAGGCCTTGCGCTTGAGTCTCGCATGGTACAACGCAGCGGCAGGCGTAATTAGTCAGATCGACGGTGACTTCACTGGAATAAATGTCGATACGTGGCAATGGCCTTTCCTGACGGGGTTGGCGCCTGTTGGGGCGGTGACGGCATTCCTCTATGTTTATACCCAGTCGGCGATCGGCGTCTTTGATTTCTATGTGGAGGGATTCTTCTACGCAGGGTCCGCTCGTCGTCCCTACGTGGATGGCGATCAGCCGGGCTGTACCTGGGCGGGGACGGCGCACGCCAGTCAGTCAACACGGCTACTTTCGGCGCAGCAGGACATAGAGCAATTCACGGGGCGCATTCGCGGCTTCTCCCTTGATCGCCAGAGACTCCAGGGCGAGATGGTGATGGACTGCACGGCGGGGCAGGAGACGTACCTCCGGAAGCGCATCTCCTGCGGGCCATTCACGCGCAAGAGGGCGAACCTGATCGCGCAGCGGCTGGCCGACCTGATGGAGGAGGGGGAGATCATCAAGGACGGCGCGGAGCGGGTGAAGCCGGTGAGCAACGCGGAGAGCGAGACCTACGTGCAAGTCGGCGCGACAACGCCGGCGCGTAACGCTTCGGGTAAAAGCGATCCAGCGGACTACGGCGCGATGGAGGGTGACAACCTGATGACCCAGGGCAACGTCGCCGCCGGAGACGGCTGGAACATCGATGTCACTGCGCGCATAGCGAACAGCCTCAATCACACCGTAGCCTGCTTCTTCACCACGGATGAAGCGGGGAACAACGGCAAGCGGCTAACGCTACAGCTCTGGGGTGATAGCAGCGGCATCGTCGCTACTACAACTGTGACGCTGGTCACTAACGCTTGGGTCTACGCCTCAGCGGCTGGCATCTTCGGCGGCGGCAACACAGTCCGAGAGGTACGCGTAAGGGCGACGGACACGCTACAGGCGGACCTCATCATCGATTACGCCTGGGACTGCCTGCATCTGGTGAAGACCTCCAACCGGATCGCGCGGACGATTCGGGGGATGGATTACGACATCGAGTTCATGGCGAGCTTCCACCGCTCCGGCGCGGCGATCCTGAACGAATTCGCGAAGTCGGCTTGCGGCTGGTTCTACGAGGACGCCGCCGGTGGGCTCGTCTTCGAGCAGGCGTCCAGTGAGCGTTCGGCGACGGCGACGCCCAAGCTGAGGCTGTCGGACGGGCTCGACGGGGTGCCCTACGTGCTGGGCGATTACGACGAGGCGGCGGCGGACATCTACAAGAAGTTTCGGGTTGGTTCCTACGGGGACATCTCACCCTTATCTCTGACGGTGGCAAACCGGCGGCTGTGGAACCTTGAGCCCGCCAACCGCGTGCTCGGCGCCAACGAAGAGGTGACCTATTACGTGGACTACGTTGCGGAGCAGGGCGGGCAGATCATCGGGCGGTCGGAACCGCTGCCATCAACGACGGTTGTCTTGTCCGCTGGGGCTCTGGCCGCGAACTATCCCATCATCCGGCCCTACGGCATCGCGGCGGAGCTGGTGGTGAAGGCGGGCGGGGGCGGCGCCACGATCAAGGAATTGTGGATAGAAGGAAGGTTCCAGTACCGGAACACCAATGAACGCAGCTACGTCGAATACAACCCCGGCGGAAGCTCGCTCGAGGCGGATGCGCCGCTAGAGCTGGAGACGCCGGCGCAGGGATACAAAGAAGCGGCGATGACGACTTACGCGACGTGGGTCGGGGACAAGTATGTCAAAGGTCCGCCGAAGATTGATGCGGCGATTCAGGGCGGGCCGATCGGGACGGACGAGGACGGCATCCTAGGCTGGCAAAATACGTTCGAGATCATCGGGCGCCCGGAGCCGGGAACGCCGGTCTGGTTCAAGCACAAGACGGGACAGGCTGCGCTCTACGTGGACGGGCTGATGTACATCGAGTCGCGGAAGGTGTCGCAGCGCGCGGGTAAGGTGCCTCAGGTGGCGCTGGTGCTGGAGGAAGCATGAAGCGGCTCAGGATAGACCTGCATGCTGGGATTGGTTGGATAGACCATACGCAGCGCAAGGCGGGCTATTGGTTCTTCTGGAAGCATACTCCGTTCTATCCAATCATTAGGTTTCTGTGGTGGGTAACACATCGAGGTAATTCATGAGGCGCGCCCTACAGCTCGCCGACATCGAGCGGCTGCTCGGCGGTAAGTGCGGCGTTGACGGCGACTACTTCGCGCAACAGTTCCCGGACGGCGTTGACCTCGGGACGGCGGCGGGTAAGACAGTCGCGCGGCAAATGCACCAAGGCGGGCTGGCGGTCGAGTTCGGGTTGGCGATAGTGCTAGACGAACCATCGGAAAAACTGGCCTTCATCGCCGAGACGATACGTCTGCGTAAGGAACTCTTGGGCGCCACGACGCAAGAGGACGTGGCGGAAGTCGCGATGGAAGAAGGTGAGCGGCGGGAGGTTGCGCGGGGCATCCTGCTGGAGTTCGGCTCAGAGGGCCGTCACGGTCACGAGGTGACGCAGGCATACAACCGGACGCTGAAGGCGGGGCTGGCGCTTGGTGGGCCGGAAGGAATGACGCAGGCGAGTGAAAATATGTACGCGTGGGCAAAGGCGGCGGGCATTGTCTAGCATGGGCGGGCAGCGGCCGGACCTGATCCGCGAGGAGCTGCCTTGGCTGGCGCGGGAGGCGAAGCGCAGTGGTTGGGGGCGTGGTGTCGTGCCGCCGATCGCGGCGATGTTCCCGAGCGCAAAAGTGCACGCCACGGGGGCGCAGAGCGTCGCCTCGGATACCCCGGTGAAGATCACGATGAACGCAACGGACTGGGATAACGACGAGATGTTCGACAACACCAATGACCGACTGATCGCCAAGCACGCGGGGCTGCTTCTGGTCGTCGCTGGCCTTGCGTGGGCAGCGAACAGTGCAGGGGAACGCTATCTGTATGTGTACCAGAATGGCGCTGCTGTTGCGTCGCAGATCATCTTCCTGACGGCGTCGGCCGTCGCGCGCGCGACTATCTCGGTGCCTGTGAGTGTGGCACGTAATGACTACGTGGAGCTGTTCGGTTTCCACTCCGTCGGTGTGAACCTGAATACTGCAGTGGCGGACGGGCTGCCGTTTCTGTCGGCGACATGGATAGGAGTGCCGAGCTAATGGCGGGAAACTACGACATCACGATTGAACAAGGCGCGACGTTCACTCTTTCCATGACCTGGCGCGATTCGGCTGGCGCGTTAGTTGACCTTACGAATTACACGGCCCGAATGAAGGCAAAGGATGGTACCGGAGCGATAGTAATTTCGTTAACCCAGACAGACGGGATTGCGCTGGGTGGTGCAGCGGGAACGATTGTCATCACCCGATCAGCGACACTAACAGCGGGCTATACCTTTACGCGGGGAGCGTATGATTTGGAGCTTGTATCGGCCGCCGGCGTCGTTACGCGACTAATTGAGGGGCAAGTTATCGTGAAGCCGGAAGTCACCACATGACAGTTGAGATCATCGAACAATCCACGACAGTTACGGTGCTACCGGCACCTACCGTGCAGATCACCGAGACACCTATCAAGGTCGAAGTATCGCTTGACGGCAGTCTGACGATAACGCAACAGGTTACTGCCGTTACGGTTCAGGGTGGGCCTGTGGTGACGGTGCAGGAAACGCCGATAACCATCGAGCTTCGCGACCCCGCGACGGGGCCGCAGGGACCGCCGGGCGGAGGCGGTGGAGGCGGGCATACCATCGAGGAGAACGGAAGCCCGCTTACCGCTCGGACGAAGCTAAACGCCCGTAGCGGTCTCGTGGCGGCGGACGACGCTGGGGCGGACACGACGCACTTTGACGCTGATTACGGAGGCGTTCCGGGGGTGGTCGCGGCGGCGGGTAGCGGGGGCGCTTCGGTGCAACTTAGCCGGGCCGACCATGCCCACGCTCACGGCACGGGCTATCTTCCGGACGCGCATCATACACAGGCTCACGTACTCAATGGCGCCGACCACAGCGGCGGGGTCTCGCTCACGCAGCATGGCGCGCTATTGGGGCCAACTGACGCGCACCGCTGGGGGGACATCGACAAGGCGACCAGCGCGCTGGCGGACATCGCGACGCGGCCACACTCAGGGCTGACGGGCATCGGCGCCAATGACCATCACACCCAGGCGCATGGCATTAACGGCGCAGACCATTCAGGGGTTTTGGACGATGCCCAAGTACCGTCAGGGATAACCAGAGACTCTGAGCATGGCGGCTTTAGTCCCGCTGGGCATCACGCACAGGCGCACGCTATAGATAGCGCCGATCACACGGGAGTGCTTGTTGATGGCCAGATCCCTAGCGGCGTCACCCGCGATTCCGAGCACGGCGCCTTCTCGCCAGTCGGGCACCACCCGCGCGACTTCGAGGCGACGGTGGGGGCATCGGACGCGGACTACGCCGATCTGGCGGCGGCGATTGCGGCCGCCAAGAAGACCATCTTCGTGCGCAACGGCTCCTATGCGGGCTTCAGCGTGCTCTCGACGGACGTCACTACGGAGATCGCCTTCGAGTCCGACCAGGCGATCATCACCGGCGATATCACGGTGCGCCGGGCCTGCAAGCTAGAGGGCGGGAAGGTAGAGCCCGCCGGGGCGGAGATACAGGTGCGCATCGGCGCGGCGGGCGTCGAGTTCAACCAGATGCTCTTCAAGGCGGTCGGCGGCTTCGGCGTTCGCGTGCGGCCCTGGACTTCTAACGTTACGAATATGGACCCGTACGTTCACGACTGCGTGTGGGACGGCAACCCCGACGGCGTGCAAGCGTTTACCGACCTTCGCGACGCGACGAACCGGACAGACCTCCGCAAGCTGAGGCTCTGGCGCTGCGACTTCAAGAACATGAGCGCCGGCGCCGTGCCGGTAGTCGACATCTCGAACACGGCGGGAAACCTCGGCACGTCCGAGCCTGACCTTCGCGATCTGACGTTCAGAAACTCTGCCTCGAATGTTCCCCTGATCCGGATGCGCTCCGGCGGCGCTGACAAACCTGCCGTGATCATCAATCCCGCTACAGACAGAATGGACGGCGGCTTTATCTGGTGCGGCGGCTCGGTGTTCGTCTGCATCAATCCCCAGATGAAGATCACTACCAACCCAAGCGCGGGCTGCCACGCCGACGGCATTGCGACGCAGGCCTCTGATTCCATCATCGCTAACCCGACTTTCGGGATCGGCGCGCTCTCCACTGCCGGCACGACGATGTATGCCTTCGACACCGAGCTCGGCACCTACGTCGATAACTCGGCGCAGGCTGAGACCTACGCCGGCACGGCCTACCAGATCGTGCGGGACGGCACGCTGGGCGATGCCGCCTACTTCGCCGCGAACAGCGCAACGAAGAAGATAACCTGCGTCTTTACGCGGCTCTCGACGCCGGGCGTGGGCGGCACCGTCGTCTGGGAGTACAGCCTTGGCGGCGGACTGTGGGGCGCGCTCGGCATCAACTCGCTGATCGGCGGGGAGAATTTCGAGAGCGACGCCAAGATCATCTGGGACGCGCCCACTGACTGGGCTACCGAGACGGTCAACGGCCAGACGCGCTACTGGGTGCGCGCTATAGTCGACACGGCTTACACGACGCCTCCCACGGCCTTCTACACGCGGACGACGGTCGTTAAGGCCATCAACTACAAGGCGTCAGGCTCGGACGACCTCCTGCTCGGGCCTTACCTTCTCTCCAGCGCAACCGGCGACAACCGGGGCGGCATCTGGGGCATTCACTGGGACAACGTGGCTTCCTGCATTATCTCCGGCGCCGGCATCGGCGGGCTAGAAGTCGGTCTTGACCTGCGAGCCAACCCGATCCTCCGCGCGCAGGGCTTTAACCTGCTCATCCTCGCCGACAATATCGCCAACCTGCCGGGCCGCACCATCACCCAGCAGTTCATCAACTGCCAGGGCGTCGGACTGGCCGGCAATGTCCTCATTCCAGAGGCCGACAACGAGGTCCTCGCCGGCAACTCCGCATTATCACTTGCCCAGGTCTGGGCCTACATCCACGGCGTGCGCAACTACGCCGAGTTCTGGCAGACGAGCGCGCCGGCGGACCCGGCGACCACGCGCAGCCGCCTCTACCAGCGCACGATCGACGCCAGCAACGAAGGGCTGTTCGTCAAGATCAAGAAGGCCGGCGCGATTGCAGAAGTAGCGGTCGATAATCACGCGCAGGCGCACAATAACGACCACGCGACTGGCGGCGCAGACGCCTTTGCCGTTGCCGATTTACTCGATGCTATCGCGCGCGTGACCATTCGGAAGAACAGCGGCGCGGATGTTGGCTCACGGCGACGAATGAACCTAATCGAAGGTTCGAATATCACTCTCACTGTTACTGACGACGCGGGCAGCGAGGAAGTCGATGTGACTATTGCTGCCGCTGCCGGTGGCTCAGGCAACTTCGGTACGGCGGTAATAGACTTTGGAACGTTTCCAGGTAAGAGCGACGCCAGCATTGCAGTGACGGGACAAGCCGCGATTCTCTCAACCTCGAAAGTAAATGCCTGGCTGAGACCAGAGGCCACGGCGGATCACACTGATACTGAGCACATGGTAGAGACGCTCAAGGTATTCACAGCGGATATTCTTGCCGGTACGGGATTTACGATCTACGCATTTAATGATAGCCAGCTAAACGAGTCACTAGTGCCAGGAGGCGAAGGCCCCGCAGCAACAGCGGTAGTCGGTGCACAGTCCGGAGACGGTATGCCTCGCTGGGGTGGCATCGGTACGAGAATCTGGGGACTCTGGAACGTTAACTGGCAATGGGCATAGGAGGATTTGATGGCTATTCAACCGCAGGGCTTTAGTGGTGTAGTCGCGGAAGTAGACGGTACAACTTTCCGCGCGCTGCGCGTTACGCCTCGCCCCGTCGATTTTGGCGCTTTAGGCTTCTACTCTCTTTCAATGACCAGCGGCCTGATGGCTGTCTCGCTGGGCGCTAACGTGGAATTATTCCAGTTCAGGTGGCCGGACGCGACCAGGCTTGCAGTTGTTTACAAAGTAGAGTTCTCGGCGGCGCAAAACGTGGCGGCAACGACAGCGGCGCTACTTTCTGCCCGTGCCACTATCGCCCGGGGATGGACAGCCGCTGGTTCGGGCGGGACGCGAGCCGTCTTAACCGGCAACAACGCAAAACTACGAACAAGTATGGGTACGTCGCTCGTCAACGACGCAGGAATATCGACAACTGCTGGACTGACAATTGGCACTAAGACACTCGACACGCAGGACGTAGGCGGCGTTGCCTATAACGCGCTGACTGGTGCGATAACGACACAGCCAGCCCAGGCTCTCTGTCCCTTGGTGGCTGTCTTCGATGCAGGAGACGGCGGCATGTTGCATCCCATGGTGTTCGCGCAAAATGAGGGATTCGTTATCAGAGCCGGCGCGGCGCATCCTGCGGGCATGACGTGGCATTTTGTGGTAAACGTCACTTGGGCCGAGGTTGCTGCGTACTAAGTGTCTATCTTCTCAGCGTACACAACTGAGGATCGAGATGCGCTTGCTAGCGTACCGTTCTACACAATTATCTTTAATACTTCAACGTCCCAGTACGAGTATTGGAATGGCGCGATATGGCAAGGTCTGCTAGGAGACATAGTAACCACCTTTGGACTTATAGCCTCAAATTTTTTGGTCGGAGGAAAGTTCACTGTCTACGACAGCCTAGCTGTTGAGGGTATGGGTGTGCCGCCCATTCTTGACGCGGTTAATCTAACCAGCCAGACCGCTGCTATAGCACCAGTAAACTTCGACAACGGTAACGTAGTTGGCGACTATCGCGCCGCATATTACATGGTCGTAACGAATGCCCACGCCGCTGCTGGAACCATCCGATTCGATGTGACATACAACGACGGCAGCGCCGCCCGCACGCTCACAGGGCAAACGGTGTCGCTCGCGGCACTAAACAAGTCTAATCTCTGGACGAATACCGACACCAATGGAAGCCTAATACACCTCGGTTCCGGCAACATCGCGTACTCGGTCACATTGACAGGCAGCATAGGCAACGCCATATACGCGCTCTACGTGACGTTGGAAAGGCTACGGTAGATGCCGTTCCAGATCAACATCACCGACGTCGAGATCGAGTTCATCATCCGCAAGAGCGGCGCGGGGATCAGTGGCGAGGCGACGGTCACGCTGATCGACACGAACGGCAAGCGCTACCAGGACGACGCCTTCACGCCGACGCTCAGCGCCGCCCAGCGCACGGCGCAGCGGGCGATCCTCGACGACGTGATCGCGCAGGCAAAGGCCCGGCGGGGCATCTAAGGAGGTACGCAATGCCACACCTGACGCAGTATGACCTCGACGGCGACGGGAAGATCACCGCCGCCGATGTGCAGATCGTGAAGAACGCAGTCGGCTCCAAGCGGGGCACGCCGAGATACAACGAGCGCTGGGACTTCAACCACGATGGAGAGATCAGCGGCGCTGACCTGACGGCCATCGCGCAGCACCTCGGCGAGGACATCCACGGGGAGACGGTCGAGGACTGATGCTTTATACCTACGCGGCGACGCTGGTGCGCTGCGTAGATGCTGATACCGTCCGGCTCGAACTCGACCTTGGCTTTAAGCTGCACCGCCATGAGGACTCCTATCGCCTGATGCGGATCGACGCACCAGAGCTATCAACAGACGCGGGCAAGACGGCTAAGGCATGGCTGGAGATATTCCTGGTGGGGAAAGCGCTGATGGCAACGACGTACAAGGCAGACTCTTTCGGAAGGTATCTCACCGAGTTGGATGCTGGCGGCATGAACGTCTCAGACGCTTTGGTTACCGCTGGACATGCCATGTATCGCACGTACTGATGTTCACCTTGGGTTTCCTCATGGGCTGCGTGGCCGGCTATTGGTGGTGGGTGTGGCTCGGGAGCATGTACGAACGACCCGAACCCGACAAGACGCCGGAGCACGCAGACGCCTACGTGCGGGAGCAGCGGCACTGGAAGAGGAGTGAACCGTGAGATACCCACCGGCCATCTGGAGAGGGACGGACAAGCACGGTTACGGCAACGACGATACTTGCCTTGGAGAGGGCATTGTTGCACACAGCATGGAAGGCCCGTTAGCGGCGGCCTTCGGGGAACTCGATCGACCCGACCGTCAAGCCTCATGGCACTTCTCCATCGCCAAGGATGGCACCGTCTACCAGCACATCGAGACGGAAAACATCTCCTATGCGAGCGGCTCGTACCAGGCAAATAGAAGATTTTGGAGCATGGAACACGAGGGAGTTGCCGGGGAACCGCTCGAACCCCCACAGAAGGCTAGCTCGATTGGCGTGATGGGTTGGCTGCTATCCACTCACGGACTTGTGCCGGTGCGGCTCCTGACGCTGTTCGAGCATCGTGACATGACGGCCTACGGCGCGGCGGCAACGGCTTGCCCGTCAAATCGCATCCCGTGGAATGAAATCATCGCAGCACTACAGGAGGACGACATGCCATTTAACGAAGATGACAAGGCGTGGATCAATGCGGCCAACCGGCTGCAATTAGAAGCAGTCATGGCATGGCTAGCGATCAAGTTCAACGAATTAAAATATGAGATACAGCAGGATGACACGCTGGCGGCAGCGGCGCGGACGGATGCCGAGGCGATATTGAACGGACTGGCGGAACGGCTCAAGCAGTGAAATTGGGTTGGTGTGCGCTTCCTTATGCAGCCGAGTCCACCTGGGGAGTCCACCTGAACCCCGCCATAGGGGAGATTGAGTACAAGGGACTTAGACGACACCTGACCCCGCAAGAATTCAAGGTTCTCAGCCGATTGATGCACTCTGAGGTCGTGACGAAAAATGAACTCTACGAGACGCTCAAAGGTGTTCCCTATGACCCGAGGGACGCTGCTTATGGGCGGGTCTACATCGCGAGGCTCAGGACTTTGCTGAAGGGGTTCCCGCTGCGCATCCACACCTGGAGCGGCTATGGCTATCAACTGGTGAAGAAATGAGACGCTGGGCGTTGCCGTTTCCGCACCTAGAGACAGCTAAGTATCAATCTAGGCTGGCCGATAACACAGGACTTCGGCGGTCATTCAACGGATTGGCCCGACTTACGATTGGCGCGCCAACGAGCCGGGGGACGCCCAGCAGTGAGATTCTAGCATGAGACGCTGGCTAATCGTCCTGGCGCTGATGGCGTTCGTCTCGTGGCAGATGTGGCCGGCGGGCGCCGATGAACCACAGTTGCCGGCGGATCCCAACGATGGTGACGGCGACGGCTGGACAGACGGCTACGAGTTCACCTACATCGGCACGGCGCCGGGGCTGCGCTGCGAGCCAGAGGACTATCTACCGGGCAGGGTGGGAGCGTGGCCGCCGGACTTTAACCGAGACAACTTCGTGACTGGCTTCGACCTCTCGGTGATTACGTTCAACATCGGGCAGTTGTTGACGATTGACAGCCCCGTCGAGATGAGGCGGCTGGACATTGGAAACGAGCCAATGGGGGACGCGGTGATTACGGCGGCGGATCTACAGCAAGTAGCCGCGCGCATCGGAACGGTCTGTTGATTGGATCCCGTGATCTTGGCTGCGCTCGTCAGCCTGATTGCCACCGAAACAGCGGCGCTGATAGCGCTTATCGGCTATTCGGTCCTGAACCAGCGCAAGAACGGCAACGCCTCTGGCACACGCCCGGTAGAGTTCTGGGAAATCCGCTTCCGGGAGATTCATGAGTCGGTACGTGACAACCGTGACGAGCTTCGCGAAATCAAGTGGGCCATTCAGGCACAGGCCAAGACGCTAAATGAGTTGGCACAGGCTATACAGCATCTTCTGGACCGGCGGCGCACATGATCCGGCGATTCTTTCTGGACCACGGAGTGCTGATTCGTACGCTCATTCTTCCGATGGGCGGTGCGTTGGTCGCCTCGCTGATCTGGGGTACGACTATTTTGACGGACAATCGAATACGGAGTGACCTGATCCCCACACATTCACCGGAGGTCATTATCGAGCCGTTCAGCGTGCCGAGTACGCCGACGCCCCGCGCGACGCCCAAAGCCACCATCGAAGCGCCAGCGGCAACGTTCGGGCCACCGCTCGTGACGCCGATCCCCCTGCCAGATGAACCCGAGCTATTACCGACGCTGGCGCCGACGCCGGTACTCACGCCTCCACCGCTACCGACTATCCCGCCATTCCCGGAGGTAGTGCCGACTCCAACCCCTTTCCCTGAACCTACGCCGTGCGCCCCGCACAATCACGGGAAGGGGAAGGCTTTCGGGCACTGCCGCTGATGCCGGACGATCCCAAGCCAACGGTTCTCGCCAAGCTCTGCTTTACCGTGGCTTTTCCGGACCGGGATGGGAACGGAGTGCGCTGGGCAATGGAGCCGGGCATCGGGATCGACCGGCCCGACAAGTGGCGATTCACGCTGTTCTCGCCGAAGCTGCTGGATGTGAACTTCGATGAGCATGGCCACTGGTCATGGGTGCATCTGGTCTCACTGGGCGTCTTTAGCTATGTTTTTTGGATAGGGTTCAGGGATACCAACTAGGAGGGGGCATGCTACAAACAGGAGCCAATAATCTTTTTATATGGATGACCGAGGAGTGTTATCACGGTGGGCCTGATGGCCTTAAGTATGTTCACTGTGAGTGCGGCTCTTTAGAAGGGGCACTCTGTAACAAGTGCGGCACATTCTTTCATGCTCCCGAGGAATGGTGGTGTATAGGTTGGCGGGTAGGTAGACCATGCCCTGCCCGAGAAGGAGAGCTTTGATGGCTGACGACAAGAAGGGCGCAGCGGCGGTACTCACAGGCTCCACGGGCAACGCTGCCGTGGATATGACTCCACGAGCAGCAGCGGGACTTCTCATTGGCTTCGGGGTAGGCGCCGCGCTGAATGAGCTGGGCGTGGAGCCGTGGCAGATCGGCGGACTTTCCACCGCGACTGTTGTGCTGTCGCTGGCCGCGTTCGACGGGATCGTGCGCCCGAGGTTGTAGGGCCAGCAGGCCGTTGACGAGGGGCGCAACCAACCGGCCCGCTACCTGAGACGCTTGCTGGCTTCGACGAGAATCGCGGCTTCACGGCCAGTAAGCGCGGGGATACGCCTTCTCAGCATCGCTATCGACAGGCTCTCAGGGTGCGCGTAACGCATCTGGGTCGCCATTCGCACTAGGCAGACTGGACACAGCGGGGGAATCCCGTCACATTGACATTCTATCGGGCGTGTATCCATCGGTCTGTAAGACGTGCGAGCCATAGCGTTTGTTAATCCTAGATATTTGGGATGTATATGTTAGGTCAAGTAAACAATTGCCTTGACCCCGTAGCGGTGGCTAGTTATGTCCCGTCGCCGTTTTGCCCTTCACCGTTACGTTAAATAGTGCGGACATCGCGCCGTGGCCTGCCCATTCCAGGACATCATTCACGGGCGCATCGAAGGCATGAGCGAGGCGCAGACAGGATAGCGGCTCCGGGTTCCTAGCACCCGTCATCCACCGATCCAACGTGGCCGTCTTGAAACCGTATTCCTTGGCCCAATCTTCCACTGAAGTCCAGCGTCCTTCCTTCTTACCTTCGTCATACAACCCGCGTAACCAACGCGGGATATCCATCGCAACGTAAAGAATAACCATTGGCGTTACCAGTGTCAACATTTCTACACAAATTGCAAGGCGTCGTCAATAGTGAATATTTTGGTGGACGCGCCTTTAGGGGGTTGACCTTGGTAACGACAGTGGTAACATAGTCCTCGTGGTAACGCCAGTGGTAACGCCAGAGGTTGAGTTGAAAGCCCTCCTTCAAGCGAAGGGCCTAACGCAGATCGAAGTCGCGCGGCGCATGGGAATTTCTGGCGCGCAGCTAACACGGCTGTTCAAGGGCCAACGCGACTGGACGCCTCTGACGGCGCGGGCCTTCGCAATGGCAACGGGCATCCCGAAGAGCACCGTCTTTCTGGAACGCGAGGAAGCGGTTGTCTGACGCTCTGGCGCTAGTTCTTGGCGCGCCAAGCGCAACAGATGCGGAATGGCGACCGACGGGCTTGGTGTTTAACAACGGCATTACCTATGAGCGCTGGACTGAGATCGGCGGACTGCTCAAGCGCATGGATGGCGCTCTTTCTTGGTGGTGGGGCGACTGGTGCAACTATGGGGAGCGCGCTTACGGCGAGAAGTATTCGCAGGCCATTGACGATACCGGGCTGGCGTATCAAACACTTGTGAACTACGCCTACGTGAGCAGGCGCTATAACAATAACCGTCGGCGGTTATCGCTAACCTTCCAGCACCACTCAGAACTAGCCTTTTTGGATGATGATGGCGAGCAAGACGAATGGCTCGATCGCGCTGAGGTTGAGAACTGGAAAAAGGGCCAACTTCAGCAGCGACTCCGCCTTGCGAAGCAGGCGGCACGAATGGCGCAACTCCCTGCTATCGCTGGCACCTTCCGGACCATCGTAGCTGACCCGCCGTGGCCTTATGAGAACACGGGCACGAGGGGCGCAGCGGAGGACCACTACGACGTTCTCCCCGATCTCGACGCTATCAAGGAATACCGCCTCGGAGACCGCTTTGTTCGCGACCTAGCACCGGCTGACGGTGCGCACCTTTACCTATGGATACCGTGGATACACCTCGCGGAAGGTTGGGGGCTGGAAGTGGCGAGAACTTGGGGGTTCGAGCCGGCTGTAGTCCTCACGTGGGTAAAGCCACAGCCGGGTATCGGTAAATGGTTCCGCAGCGCATCCGAGCACATTCTATTCTGCACTCGTGAGGCGCTGCCGCTTGCCATCCAAGGTGAAGCCATTAACAACTGGTTCTCGGCCTCACGAGGGGAACACAGCGAGAAGCCCGACGCATTCTATGACCTCGTAGAGCGTGTGAGTCCTGGTCCACATCTCGATATTTTTGCCCGTCGCCAGCGTGACGGTTGGACGTGCTGGGGCGATGAGCTTACGTGAGGGTGGCGGGACGATGGACTTGGACCTGTCGCACGGGCAGGTCTTAGAGGCATTGGTTGAGGGTATTATGCGCGGCCGCACAGCTGTTGAGTGCAAGCGCCAAGACCGCGCTGCTGAGTTCGGCACTTTCTATATCGAAGACGAGCACGATCCTGGCTGCAGGGGGATATACATCCCAAGCGGTCTCTCGAAACTTCCCGCTGATGGTTATTTCGTCTGTGGCGTCGGGCCATTCTTCCTCGGGATGCCTGCCGAATGGCTGAACAAGATCAGTTGGACATCGCCCCGTGCTGAGCAGAAAGACGGCAGTGTGCCCACGAAGGGTTTTCTCGTAAGCCTTGACCGTTGGTGGAAGGACTTAAAGAAGGGCGCGGATAGCAATGGCCACGAGCCCGAACAGGGATTACTGCTGTAGAAGAAGCGCCGTAAGGCGGGGGCAACTGGTGCGCCAGCCGTGCGAGAGATGCCAGACATCAATCTTTGTTGATGCACACCACGACGACTACGGTAAGCCACTAGACGTGCGCTGGCTGTGCCGAATCCACCATCGTGAACGCCACCGGGAATTAAAAGCCGCAGTCTAGTGAACTGCGGCTAAGGAGCAAAGCTGAATGACCAGCAAGGCCCAGACCAAGGATAGCACGGAGGATAGCGGAAGCACGATTCCGCAATCAACACCCCAGGCTAGACCCCTAGTTCAAGGTAGCGATTTAGGAATTACGGTTCCGCTATCCCCAAATGGGGCATCGGTAGAGATCGTATCGGTTACTCCCGACCAAGCCCAGGAATGGCTCCACTCGAACCGGAATAACCGGACTGTGCGCAAGGTGGTTGTTGAGCGGTATGCCGCAAGTATGCGGGCAGGCGCGTGGACGCTGAGTCCTGATGCGATTGCTATCCGTGCGGATGGCAACCTCGATAACGGCCAACACCGACTTGCCGCGATAGTTGAGACTGGCATTCCCGTTCGGCTGGTTGTTCTGCACGGGTTGCATCTTGAGGACAAGATCAACATCGACCGTGGGGTAAAACGGTCACTGGCCGACTATCTACAGATGGAGCGGAGCGAGACTTCAGCAATCCTTTTGGCGTCGGTCATTAATGTCGTTTGGAAGTGGGATGCCTTAGGTGCCAAATTGGCCGCGTCGGCGCAATCAGCGCGGGGATCGGCTGAGGTTTACGAACTCCTGAAATGCTTCGACGGAGACGCCGAAGCGTTCAGAGAGACTGTCAGTCGGCACACGACCTACTCACAGATTCCTCTCCGGCCATCGCTCATGTTGGGAGCCTTCCACGTTTTCAAGCGACTGGATTACGAGATGGCTGAACACTTCTTCTCATCTTTCAGCAACGGAGCGGGGCTGAATGAAGGCGATCCGTTACTCGTTTTACGCGCTCAATTGTTTGCTGAGCGTAGCAAGGCTGAGCAAGTTTCAGCGCCTATTCAATTGGCTTGGCTCATAAAGGCTTGGAATGCCTACCGACGTGCTGAGAAGGTACAGGTCTTTCGGCTTCAGGCCAAGGACAAGTACCCGGAGCCGATATGAACCCCGCCGAGATGCTCCGTGAAATCGGCGAGACGCGCCGCGAGCTAGGGGTGAGCGTCATGGCGGACGACGAGTTCCTCGTGGCGGCCCATCGCTGGGTCGACCGGCAGTATGCCAAGGGCGAGTTTGGCGAACAGGACCGCGACAAATGGTGGCTCGGCGCGAAGATTCTGGACCTCGCCGAGATACTGGACTGCGCGGCCCACGACTGGCTCATCGAAGCGAGGAAGTCATGAGCCCCTCCGATCGCGCTGGCGTGCTGCTGTTTGCCCTCGCTGTCGTCGCTGGGCTGGCGCTACTCGTGTCCTTCCCCGGAAGGACCCACGCCGACGGAGGACCCCTATGCGCTGACCTGAACGGGGATGAGCAGGTTACCGGCGCGGACTTGAACATGGTAGCCCAAGCCGTTGGTAGTCTGGTTCCTCCTGCTGATCAGTGGCTGGACCTCGTTCCCGACAACCAGATCACAGGCAATGACCTGAACACGGTTGCGCAGGTGATAGGCGAAAACTGCTGGTTGCACGGCGGGCCGGACGACGCCGGCGGCGAGTCGGCGCTGATGATGTCGGGTTGCCGGTTTCTGACCTATGGCTTCTACGGGGGGCAGCCCGCCAACGGCACGATCCTGATCTCGGACTGGGGGGGGCGGTCCTACTGCTTCAGCACAGCGGGGTTGTACGTCTCCAACTGCGTCTTCGGCTTCGACGCGCTGTACCCAGAGAGAGACCCTCAGTGGCAGCTAGTAGCCGTGAGCGCCAGCGTAGAGATTGGTGGCACGTACTGCGCGGCTGTCGGGTATCCGGCGTACCTGCCATGCGGTAGGCAGATTCTGGGCAAGCTACAGCACTTGATACGCAACGACAGCGGCGCTTACGTACACGGGCCGCACGTACACTCGGAGGCCGACTTCGGCTCGTTTGGGTTCTCGGTATGTTGAGGGTGGCAGATGATTGACTGCCGATTCGCCGATAAGGAGCATCGCGTCTGGTACTGGGACGCACGTGGCCAAGACGTATCGCCCGTACCATGTTCGCCGACGCTGGACAATCATGAGGACGCGCTGGTGTGGGTCGCGCAGTTGGGCCAACCGGAATGGCTACGTTGGGTCAAGGTCTTTCGAGCCGATAATGAAGCCTATGTCTGTTATCGGTGGAGTCCGAATCCAATTGTGAAGGAGACACGGCCATGAAGTACGTACTGATAGCGATAGTCCTCGCGCTGCTGTTCAGCGTGGGCGCCGGGATGCTGGTTGCCGACTCGGGGAACTCCGTCCACGTCCAGAACGAGCGAGGCTTCTGCACCGAGAGCGGGCCAGAGGTCAGTGGCGACGAGTGCCGGGAGCTGTTGGGTAAGTAAGAGGTGTCATGATGAGGGATCGAGTTACAGTCCACCTCACATCAGATGAGTGGATTGCGATAATGGCTCTGGTTGTCGCGCAGACGGCAGGGTGCCATCGGTCGAAGCTGTGAGCATCAATCAGGCATCCCGCGAACTCAGAGACGCCCTGCGCGGCGCCGTCAAGATCGGTGATCTGCTCGTCGATGAGGAATCGGGCGAGATTCTCGAATGGGGCGACGTCTCGGGCGACAAGTTCGAACACCTCACCCTGCAGGCGATCAAGGCGCAAGCCAACATCGCGGGCTGGGAGCAGTCGCTCGGCATCCTGAAGCGGGCGCTCGGCTGGATGCTCTCGCAGGCTGATCAGCGCTCCATTCGGACACCCTACGGTACGCCCAGGTGGGCGAGTCGTATCGACCGGGTAGCGATGCCGGAACGCGTGCCGCTGGTGGTGCGCGACTACGAACTTCCCCGTGAGATCGAGGGGCTGATCTGGATGACCGCGAGGGCGCTGGACCCGAAGAAGCTGACGGAGTTAGAAGCGATCGGGACACTGCCAGAGGGCATCTGTAAGGCGCTCATTGAGGACAAGCCGCGCGGGCCGTGGGTGCAGATCGACGCGCCGCGAGAACAGCCACCGGAGATACAGCGGTGACCGTCACTCTTACTCACAAGAAGAAGCAGCGCGATGGCTCCTATGTCGAAGTCTCAACCGAGTACACCACCGTCAAGGAACGCGTCAAAGCTTTCCACGGCGAGCGTAACGGGACGCAGATTCACGTCGAGACCTGGCCAGTGAGCGAGGATGATAATTTCGTGACGATGGGTGCGAAGGTGACGACCCCGGCGGGAACGTTCACTGGCCACGCTCGATCGAACAAGCGCGCCAGTCATATCGAGGGCGAGTCACCTTTGGAGGTTGCCGAAACGTCGGCAGTGGGGCGGGCATTGGCCTTCGCTGGATACGGGATTGACGAGAGCATCGCCAGCGCGGACGAAGTGAAGGCGGCAAAGCTGCATACCACGCCGAAGCCATCACCCACGGGCGCGCCAAAGGCGGATACGCCGACCAACGCTGCGTTACGCAAGCTGTACGCCGTGGCGAAAGAGAAGGGCATGGACGAAGGCGGGCTGAAGGGCTTCCTTCAGACGGACTCCCTGAAGGCGCTGGCGCTGCATATGGTGGGACCGAAGGGCGACTGTGACATGCCGCACCCTCACGGCCTCAAGGACGAAGCAGAGGGCTACAGAACTATGCTGAGATGGCTGGAGGCGGCGTGAGCATCACACGCGAGGCGCTCTGCCGCTCTGAGTTCTGCCCGGAGCCGCGTAACCCTGATTTCCATGAGTGCGTGGCTTGCGGGGCGCCGGCGGTGGAGCACGCGCATATCGTGGCGCGCTCACGGGCACCGTCGCGGCGCAAGGACAAGAACAACGTCGTCGCGCTCTGCCACGCCCACCACGAGCTACAGACGCTGAACAAGTGGGCCTTCCACGAGCAGGCGTTGCCCTTCGATGGATTGGTGCATCAATGGCTGACGGACGAACGTGGCGTAACGGTATGGAAGCGGGACGTTCGAGTTTCGAGCGCGACGGATGAGGGACTCGGTGCCACCGAGGGGCGTTTAACCTCGTCTGTCGCGCCCGGAGCTTCGACGGCAGAGGGTGAGGCACCGACTGGGAATCTCAGCGGCGTTGCAACTGCCTCGCTCTCTGCCGCCGACGCTGCGAGCGGAGCCGGGGAAGGCCCTGCCATGACCAGCGGCGGCAGACCTTTGGGCGGAGACGGTGCCCCCTTTGCACCCCCAGACAGCCAAGGACTCCCGTCTCCGCCCATCTCCGTAGACATTGGCGGAGTTCAGGTGACGATAAAGGTGGAGTGGCTAGGGCAAACGGATGAGCGTTGCTAAGGCCACTATGACGCCCAGCGAGGTTGCCTTTTGGGAGCAACGGCTGCGTGACGGTCGCCTGTGGGGAATGGCGGGGCTGGCGGACGGCACGCCGTGTCTTGAATGCGGCGAACCGACACGAATAGGTGAGCGGTGTAAACAGCGTCATGTCAAGTGTTATGGCCGCTGGAGATACAGGGTGGAGCACGGGCAGGCTATCAAGGACACGTCTGGCTGAGAAGCCTGCTGCTGATAACCGTGGCCGCGCTGGTCACGGTAGTTGGAGGCGCACAGATCGGAGGCAAGGGTGAAGCTGAGCGAATACCGGAAAGTTTGGAAGCGGGCGAGCGGGGCAGTGAATGGGGAGGAGAATCCGCTTACGCGGCGAGTGCGCCGGGCGATGTTCCATTCGTTGTTGTTGAGGCCGTAAGTGAACCTCCAGCGAGCGATGCGCCTGAACCGCCGCCGGAGGCTGATAGCGTGGCCGAGACCCCCGTTGAAACGGCGATCTGCGCCTTCGACTGGCATTGCCCTACGGCACTTCGTATCGTCCGTTGCGAAAGCAACTTTCGGCCTGATGCGGTGGGTGTTGGAAGCTACGGACTATTTCAGATTCAGGCCAGTGTCCATTCGTGGAAGTGGCCGGACTTCTGGGAAGCGTGGAGCGACCCGGTGAGGAACGCGGAGTACGCATGGGAGGTGTATGTGAGTCGTGGCTATTCCTGGGACGCGTGGAGTTGCGCGTGACGTCGTACTTCGAGGACTCGATGGGGTGAGGAGAGAAGTGAAGCAGAGGGCCGATCCTGGTAGACCGGCCCTCTGCTGGTGTCCCGGCAAAGACACATTAAGCGTACACAACGCGGGACCCTTTAGCAACCCGAAGGCCCGCCACATAAGCGGATGGACCTGGTGGCTCCGCTCCAACAAAAGCCACCGCCGGCAAAGACGCGGTAGTCTCCAGCCCGGATAAACAACCTGAAGGCCCCGCAGCGGATGGGTTGCCTAGGAGCGTAGGCCAGGACAGGCGCTCACGCTGAAATGGCTGTCCGGTGGTGTATGGCATGGACGTAGGAGTGTTGGTGCTCCATGGGAGAGGGGAAAGCATACCTATGGAACAGGAACTACCGCTGAACTACCAGAGGCTAGAGTCGGCTCTGAGGCCACCGTCAGAGGTCTATCACAGCCCGCTCGCCGAACGCTGGCACAACACACTCGCGGATCCGTCGCTAGATTGCGTCCCGAAAAAATCGGCTCGCGCAATCGGCGCCAAAACGGTGCGCTGCGTCTGCGGCTGCCGGCAGGACTTTCCGGCGGAAGTGCGCGGATGAGGGCGCGCTGTCCGATGTGCTTTGGGACGGGGCAGGTTGAAATGGATGCCAAAACGATGCACATTCGCCAGATTCTCATGGACGCTGCGGCAGACTGGTCTGTAACAGAAGGGGAGCTTATCGGGCGTGGCCGGAGCCGCAATACTGTGGAGGCACGCCGGCACGTAGCGCGCCAGTTGCGGGAGATGGGCCTGGGGCTGAAGCAGATCGGCCACTGGCTGGGAGGCCGCGACCACGCGACGGTCATTAACCTCTTGAACGGCAGCGGATGGTCGCACAAGAAGAAATGACATACAGAGTGTGCTCTCAGTGTCACTCCAGGATCTGGTATGGCTGGGCGATCTATCGTCTTGAGGTAAATGTGGGGTCAGACACGGTGAGTCGGGTATTTTGCTGGAAGTGCCTGAAGGAGGCGATACGATGAGCGAGCCTGACGTTTGCCCGGATCACGGGCCGTTTACAGGCGAGTTTTGCGCGTTCTTCATAGTCGACGAAGGTTACGAACCAATTGGGCCTTGCGGCTATGGCTGGGACTTGACATACAGGGAACAAGTCCTCTGGCGTTCTCGGGCTGAGGAGGCTGAACGACTGTGGAACGAAGTACGGCGAGAACTGGAAAGTGAGATACGCCATGGTGACCGGGTGGTAGCGTCGTTACAGGCGGATCGCGATGAGCTGGAGTGCCAGTTGAAGGAAGCACAACAGCAACGGGACGCATTGGCGCGATGGATAACGAGCCATGATGTCATATGTCCACTGGACGATAAAGGGGACACACTTCTAACGGAGATCCTTGCCTTAAACATGGCTCGTTACCCACATGCTCGAGGCTGAGCGTGACCGCTGGCGCTCCCGGGCCGAGGAGGCTGAACGGGCGCTAGACGCTGCGAATTACCAGATTGACCTCAATAAAGAGGACATTAAAACGGCTGAGGCCCATCTTGAGGAGGCAGTGCGGGCGCTAATGAGAACGCATGGGCCTAACTGGGGCAAAGACAGTGGGCATTGTACAGCTTGCAGTGTTCTGGCCCAGCCGTGGGTAAAGGAGATTGATGGCAGCGCATAAGTATCCGCCTCCCGTGAAGGAAAACGTTGCTGGACTTGAGTGAGGCTATCGTTCGCCGGCTCCCGCCACGTTCAGAGGCACGGATCGAGTGGGAGGATCACCTGCGTCCACTGATACGCCTCGGGCTAAGATTCGGCGACGTCGTGTTCGGCGGAGCTGCCTACGACGTGCCGATCTCGCACAGCGGTCGGGGGATAGACACGGTACGGCGTATGGCCTACGTGGATGTTGTACAGGCGCTGAACCGCTTGGAGACAGAGGACCCGTTCGGGCGAGAGCTGGTGAGACGCAGCATCGGTGTCCATTGTGGAGGGTGCGCTATCCCCGGCGACCACTGGCATACTCAAAGCTGGCATGACCTGACAGAGCGCCACGAGCGGAAGAGGTTAGAGGAGCGGTTCGAGGGCGCGCTTTCGTTCGTGGTGGCGTATTGTCGATGATCGAGACGGAAGTGCTCTATTGTGACGATAATCAAAACCGGCTCGGCTTACTGCCCGCGAATTCCATTGATCTGATCTATCTTGACCCGCCATTTTTGGTAGTGGTTCAGTTTGAATGAGTGCGGGAAGTCAGTCCAAGATCACTGAGACGGCGATGCTGAAGAACATGGCCGCCACCAGCAGGCAAGCTACCCCGTTTGCAACGGCGACCGCGCCATCGAAGCGCTCTGGCCAGAAGCGCCGTGGTCGGAACCAGGCCAGGCTATACCAACTGCGTGCGTAATATCGAGGGTGGTAGCGTTGTCGCTGCGCTTGAGCCCCGCCCTTCAATTCCAGGATTGCAAATGCCAAGCACACCATCCCAGCGACTACTGGAACGATAACAGTCCCGACGGTCGATTCAAAGTTAGGGGACTGGGTTAATAAGTCATCCGCAGGTACTTCTTCGGGACTACGCTTCGCCGTGCCCAAGAGCCGCGCCGTCGAGAATCGACATTCCGAAAAAACGTATCTGACCGTATTTCGGCACCCTCTGCCCCGCCCGTACCGCCGATAGCTGCCTGACCAGCGATTTGTTCAATTGCGCGTATGGCCGTGTCCATCTCGTCACGTCGCCGATGGAGATCAGCTAGGACAGCGCTGTAATCAACTTCGCTCATTTTTCCTCTCCTTGTGGTAAAATTGGAGTACCCGCGCCGCCGGTAACGTTCGCGACGACGCGGGCGTTGTATCGGTAGGCACTAACCAAACCGAGGGGCTATAGCGGCGTCCCGCCAGGGAGCCCTCAATCCCTCCTCATAAGCAAACCTCCTGACCGGCGGGCTGGGATTGACCCGTGAAGATTGACCCCAGCGCCGCCCGCTGTGTCAAGTACTTTGCACTAAAATGCACTCAAACTGAACCACTACCTCGTTTTTGGCCTCCTTGACTAGCCTCGAAGACATCGATAGAATCGAAATGCCTACGGCCTTCGCATCGCGAAGGTAGTTTGGTGGGGCCTCGCTCGGCAGGCGGAAGGGTAGAAAACCTTCTTCCGAACGAGGTCCTTCGCGTTTTTCCCGCTTGATTTCCTGCACCGCTAGACAAAGTTATCATTTGGCTAGTATGCTTAGCGTCAGAATTGGACGGATGCGCCCTAGGGGGCGCTTTTCTAATTAGGAGGCACCCATGCTGTACGATCCACTGCCAGATCCACCAACACCAGAGCCAACCCCCGAACCCTCCGAGCCGGAACCCCCGGCGGAATAACTTTGCCCGCAAACCCTCCACTTGTGGGGCCCGGAGCCGGGCGTACTCCTGAGGCGGGGGCGCTCGGCTCCATAACGAAGTATGTTTAGCCTTGATGCGGGTGAAACGTGGAGGGGCTTTTGTCAGCGATGTGGAGCGCTCATTACGGCGCGAGGCAAGTTGCAGGCTGTTCGCTCCGGATGTAGGACATGTGACTTGAAATGGCAGCAGTTTTATCATGCAGATTCACGCAGTCTCTTGGTTTGGCACGCCCAGCGTGATGAGCATGGGGCAGCGCTAGGTTCCACTTCATCATGACGATGACAACTAGCGGCCCGCGCTACGTTGAGGGCGATGTTTTTTACAAGACGCTCTGGACGCCTGAAGCGCTGGACGCACTTTTCGCCACTCACGCTGAGGGCGAGGAGTGAACCGCCCCTGTCTCGCGGCAGGTTGTCCGAACTTGGCGGGCTCGACCAGTTACTGCATCCGCCATTCACAACCCATCTTGGCCGAACGCCGAAGGGTGAGACGCATCTACCGTAGCCCTCAGCATCAGACATGGCGGGCGTTGGTTCTAGCACGAGACCCGGTATGCGTTCGTTGCGGCAAGGAGCCGTCCGTGGTAGCTGACCACAAGACACCGCTGCGCTACGGAGGGACGTGGGAGCTATCGAACGGAAGAGGGCTTTGCAAGCAGTGTGACGGTATGCTAGGGGCAGAGCAGAGGTTCCAGCGGGTTGGCTAACTCACCTTATGACCGTCTCGTTAAGCAGGCAGCGGGTGACTCACGCATGACGGGTCAAGAGGCCCGCGCTGCGTTACTCCTTCGCCGGATAAACCTTTCTTTCATCTATCAACACCGGATAGCAGGCCATCGCGCTGACTTCGCGCTACCTGATTGGTATGTCGCTATTGAGGTAGATGGCCACCCATTCCATCGGACCCCAGAGGGCAAGCGGCGAGATGCTCAGCTGGACGAAGCGATGCAGGCCGAAGGCTGGTCGGTAGTGCGACTTTCTCCTGATGCGCCAAGCGAGACATGGGAAACGCAGATACGAGAAATCCTGCGGCGTAAGAGAAGTAGGGTGAGTGACAAGTTTGTCTACCTTGCTGCTAATGATAAACAGCGGCTCATACAGGCATCCCGTAACGGGCATTGGCCTATGCCGCAATTGGAAGAAACGCATCTACGAGGCTGGCGTTTGAGGTACATACTTGCCTAGGCAGAGCTTCGCTGTAGAGGTGCATGGCCTCGATGTCCTACGCCAGAAGCTAGACCAGCACCGCCTGTTCGGCCCGATACGAGAAGAGATGATAGCCAAGGCTGCCAGGGCGGGCAGCGACAAAGCACAGGAAGCAAGCAAGGGGCGCTACGGAAAGAAGGGCTTTCGAGGCAGGGTCAAGACGCACATCGAGCAAGACGGCCTAGTCGCACGGGTGGACATAGAGCCGTCCAACATCAGGGGCATAGCGCTTACCATCGAAGAGGGCCGACGTCCAGGACGGCGCCCACCCTACCGCAAGCTCAAAGAATGGGCACAGGCAGCGGGCATCAGTACCCCAGTACGCCAACTACAGGAAGACATCAAGCTGCACGGCACCACTGGCATCCACTTCATGGAACAGGCAAGCAAGGTAGCCGACGATACCCTACGAGACAGACGCCCAGCAACAGAGCGTGAGATAGAGGCAGCATGGAACAGGTAGGAGGGACCATGGCAGTCGAGTTCGTAAGCATCGTATCGGCACCGAGCAATGTAAAGCTCGCGGTGTTGGGTGAGGGGGATGCGGTTGCACTGTTAGACGTAGCACTACTGGGCTATACGCGTCCGTCTCATGAAGGGCTCCAACGATTAGCAAGGCAGGCGGACTATCCGATTACGGAAACGTGGTATACCACGAATGCGATAGATACGCATTGGTTGCCTGTCGCTAGCCATGCACATCCGAAGAAGTCAGGTGAGTGTAGGTGCGGCTACCCCTCTTGCGACCACTTAGGGCTAGTCTGTGTCGATAACGAACGTGTTATGCAACGGGTTGCCAAGGACAGTGTAGCAAGACGCGGCTGGCTGGAGAGGTATGAGGAGCGCAAGCGTAAGAGTCGTGAATATAACCAACGACGGAAGCAAGCAGCCTAGAGCATGGAACGGGTAACCTGTCACGGCTGCGCTAAGTGGGGCGTCAGCAAGCCAGCAACGTACCATGTCACCATAGGCAGCACCACGACTGACGAATGCACAGACCACGCACACTACCACAAACGACAGGGCGCAAAGCTAGACGTGCTCGTCTCGCAACCCCTAGGGAGGGGCTACTAAAATCCCTATCAAGGACGTTCCACGGGCGG
>Ga0184638_1000012_pt1 | contig 39172 bp, 34 predicted proteins | sample PLM31_50_b2_FD_133141 | JGI IMG/M metagenome (GOLD analysis project Ga0184638, IMG submission 133141) | Groundwater sediment microbial communities from an aquifer in East River, Colorado, USA - PLM3-1_50_b2 | ecosystem: Environmental > Terrestrial > Soil > Riparian zone | place: USA: East River... | reverse complement strand
GTGCACCAGCCGCGCCGGGCCGCGACCGCGACGCGCTTTGGCGGCCGCATAATCCGCGGCAAATAGTGCGTCGTCGAGCAGCCCGACCGCGCTCAGGCGTTCGAGCGCGCCGTCTACCGCGGGAGGCGGGTGTTGCTTTTGGAGCAAGCGGCGCCGCAAATCGAAGCGCGCGTGGGCGCGGCGCGCGAGCGCGCGCAGCGCCGCTCGGTGCGCGGCCTCGAGATCGGCCAGCTCCTGCAGCCGCTCCAGCACCAGCGGGCTGATCTCGCGGCCAACGACGAGATCGAGACCCAAGAGCGCTGCTGCCGGCAGCGAGGCAAAACGCCCCCGATCCACGTCGACCAGCGTATAGTCTGGCCGGCGGGGATCGGGGGCGAGTCCAGTGAGGATCACTCTTCGCTCGCGGCGCTCTCCTCGTCGCCCGCCGCCCCCCCCGCCTCGCCCGCCTCGCCCGGCGCCACTACCGCCGTGATGCCGAGGTGCTCCTTCACGCGTGTCTCGACTTCGGCCGAAATGTCGGGGTGGTCCTTCAGGTACAGCTTGGCGTTTTCACGCCCCTGCCCGATCCGCTCCTTGCCGTATGAGTACCAAGCGCCTGACTTCTCGATGATGCCCGCCTCCGCCGCGATATCCACCAGCAGCGACTCATGGCTGATGCCTTCATCGAACATGATGTCGAACTCCGCCTGCCTGAACGGCGGCGCCACCTTGTTCTTCACAACCTTCACGCGCACGTGGTTGCCGATGACCACCTCGCGGTCTTTCACCGGCGCGATGCGCCGCATGTCGAGCCGTACCGAGGCGTAGAACTTGAGGGCACGCCCCCCGCTCGTCGTCTCGGGGTTGCCGAACATCACGCCGATCTTCTCGCGCAGCTGATTGATAAAGATGACCGAGGTGCGCGAGCGGTTGATCGCGCCAGCCAGCTTGCGCAGCGCCTGGCTCATGAGCCGGGCCTGGAGCCCCGGCAGCGAGTCGCCCATTTCACCTTCGATTTCGGCTTTGGGCACGAGCGCCGCGACCGAGTCCACCACCACGACGTCTACCGCTCCCGAACGCACCAGGATCTCGCAGATCTCCAGGCCCTGCTCTCCCGTATCGGGCTGGGAGACGAGCAGGTTCTCGATGTCCACGCCCAGCTTCTTGGCGTACTCGACATCGAGCGCGTGCTCGGCGTCGATATAGGCGGCCGCGCCGCCCAGTCGCTGTGCACTCGCCACGACGTGTAGCGCCAACGTCGTCTTGCCGCTCGACTCCGGCCCAAAGATCTCCGTCACCCGGCCGCGCGGGATGCCGCCGATCCCGATGGCCGCGTCGAGGTTGATCGCGCCGGTAGAGATCCCGGCCACGCGCACCTGCGGCGAGTCGGCGCCCATCCGCATGATGGACCCCTTCCCGCAGGTCTTCTCGATCTGGGTGATCGCGAGGTTCAGCGCCTTGCGCCGATCGTCGGTGAGCTTCGTGGGCTGCGGCTGTTCTGCCATGATGGACCTCGACATAGGTGGCGGGCTCCCTTGGTGGAGACCCGAATATAAACCGAAACAGCTCTTATCGCCATCCGGGACGGAAGGCGTCCTCCAGATGCTCTAACTTATTGTCGACAATCGCGATACAGTCGAAGCGATACACGTCGCTACCCCGCCCGTAGCGGTCCATCCAGACCCGTGCCGCTTTCACGATCTCCCGCCGCTTGGCACCGGTCACGGCTTCGAACGGGCTCCCGAATGCCGTCCCCCGTCTGGCTTTGACCTCGAAGAACGCCACCAGGTGCCCGCGCCGTGCCACAAGGTCCAGCTCGATCCGGCCCACCCGAAAGCGATGTGCGACGACTTCCCATCCACGGCTTTGGAGATATCGGATCGCCTGTTCTTCACCGGCGAGCCCTCGGCGATGGCGCGGATCGCGCCAGTCCGCCGGATCGCTATGCACCCCGCTCGACATGGGCCGAAGCTATCGGCCGAAGACCCTCGGGCGTAACCGGAAAACCGCTCACCGGTGCAAAACGTCGCACCGAGGGGCCTTAGCCGCCGAGATCGTCCAATTCCTCCAGGCCAAGCAGGACGTCCCGTGGTTTGGAGCCATTGGCCGGCCCGAGAACACCCGCTAGCTCGAGTTGGTCGATGATGCGCGCGGCGCGTCCATATCCGATGCTCATGCGCCGCTGCAACAGCGACGTTGAGCCGAGCTGGTTCTGGATACAGACCTCCGCCGCCTGGCGGAACAAGGGATCACGCTCCCCTGCTCCCTGCTCCCCGCTCCCAACTCCTTGTTCCCCTTCTTTCTCGGCTTTTTCCAGCGCCGCGACCTGCTCATCGATTGAGGTGCCAGGGGCGGCCGCCGCCGCGGCCGCGTGCGCCTTGTACCACTCCATGAGGCGCTCGGTCTCGTCGGTCGAAATGAACGCGCCCTGCACGCGCAACGGCTCGCTCTTGCCCGGCGGCAGGAACAGCATGTCGCCGTTGCCGAGCAGCGTCTCGGCGCCGTTCTGATCGAGGATGGTGCGGCTATCAACTTTCGCCGAGACGCGGAACGCGATCCGGCACGGGAAATTTGCTTTGATCAGTCCGGTGATGACGTTCACCGACGGCCGCTGCGTCGCGAGAATCAGATGAATCCCGATGGCGCGTGCCTTCTGGGCCAGCACCGCGAGCGGCGTCTCGATTTCTCCTTGCACGGTCAGCATCAGGTCCGCGAGCTCGTCCACGATGAGCACGATGTACGGCAGAATGCCCCCCGTGTACGCGGCGTCGAACGGCAACTCCTTCTGAATGCCCGCCTGGGTGGCGAGCGTCTCGCGTGGACCCTTGAGCGGCGCCTTGCTGTCGACCTTCTTGTTGAAGTCGGTGATGTTGCGCGCGTGGTTCGCGTGCAGCAGCCGATAGCGGCGCTCCATCTCCCACACGGCCCACTTCAACACATTGGCCGCCTTGTGATGGCTCGTCACGACCTGCAGGCCGAGATGCGGCAACGCGCTATACATCGACAACTCGACCATTTTCGGATCGATCATGAGCAGCTTCAGCTTTTCGGGACCGTGCGCGTAGATCAGGCTCGTGATGATCGCGTTGATGCACACCGATTTTCCCGAGCCGGTCGCGCCCGCGATCAGGAGGTGCGGCATCTTCGTGAGGTCGTCGACAACCTCATCGCCCTCGAGGTTGCGCCCCAGCACCACGGGCAGGACGCGCGCGGCGCGGCGGAACTCGACGCTGTCGATCATATCGCGCACGTGCACTAGACGCGGCGTCGGATTCGGCACTTCGATGCCGATCGCGGCCTTGCCGGGAATCGGTGCCACGATGCGCAGTGACTGTGCGCGCATCGCGAGCGCCAGATCATCGGCCAGCGACGACACGCGCCCGACCTTCACGCCGCGGCCCGGCTCGAGCTCGAAGCGGGTCACCACGGGCCCGACCGTCTTGTGCGTGATCTGAGCCCCCACGCGAAACGTCTCGAGCGTCGCTACCAGGCGGCGCCCCATGTCCTCGATCTGCGCGGCATCGGCGTCTTCGACCGCGCCAGGTCCTTCGGTGAGCAGCTCGATGGGAGGGATTAACGAACCCATGGGAGTCGGGGCTCGGGGTTCGGGACTGGGTTTCGGCTTGGGAGGCTTCGCGCGCGCAACAACAGGGCGTGGATTCCCCCGTTCACGGGCCACGACTGGCTCTGCGCGCTCGGCGGGCGCCGTTGTTCCCGAGCCCCGAGCCCCGAGCCCCGAGCCCCGCGATCTCAGCAGCGTCAGCGGATGCCAGCCGATCGTCAAAGCCCCGAGGGCGGATAGCGCGAACACCCCGACGAGCACTGCGCCCGCCGTCCCGAGGGCGCCTTCCACGCCGTTCGCCAGGAATCCAGGAAACAGTCCGACGAGTCGCTCGGTCCGCGTCCAGTTCGCGTAGTCCGCGGGGAACGCCGGTCCGATCGCGAGCGCAATGCAGTAGGGAACGAGGAGAATCAGGCCGGCGCCGAGGCACGCCGCACGCCCCCAGGAGAGCGCACCGAGTCGCTCAAAGGCCGCGAGGGCCCACGCCACGCCGAGGATTGGCAGCACGACGGCGCCGAGCCCGAACATCTGCCACAGGGCACCACCGATCGTCCGCCCCCAGCTGCCCGTGAGCGCCACCGGCAGCAACGTCAGGCCGAGGAAGAGGCCCACCAGCAGGGCCGCTATGCCGATGAGCTCTTGCCGCGCCTTGGGGTTCATGCCGCGATGCGACGGTCCGCGTAGACGGGAACGATCGAGAGGCGGTCAGGACTGGCGCAGAACTTCACGTCGTCGCCCAGCCCCGCTTCGCCGAGCTGGCGGGCGGCGTCGCTCGCGCCGAGGGCATCCTGCCAGCCGCCCTGCTGCGCGGCCAGGTCGAGGGAGACCTGCGCCGCGTCGTTCAGCGCGAGCTTTTTGGGAGGCACGCCCTTCTTCACCGCTTTGATCAGCCGGCCCGCGGTGTAGGCATCCTCGAGAGCGAACTGCTTGTCCCGGCCGGCACAGATGATGACGAGCTCGCCGCGCTCGGTGAACAGATGGCGGGCCCGCTCGGCCACCGCGCTGAAGTTGAGCGCCGCCGCGACCAGCACCGGATCCCCGCCCTGCGCCGCGAGCAGCGCGGGCGTGCCATTCGTGGTCGCGAGAAACAGCGTCTTGCCGCCGACCGCCTCCGGCGTCATCTCGCGCGGCGAATTGCCGAGCGCGAAGCCTTCGATCTTCAGCAGCCGGCGCTCGCCCGCCAATACGATCCCGTCCTTTTCCAGGTTGGACGTGAGCCGCACCGCCTCGTCGGAGCTGGCCGCGGGCACGATGGCGCGGGCGCCGGCGGCCAGCGCCGTGACGATCGTGCTCGTGGCGCGGAGCACGTCAATGACGACGACCGCTCGGCCGGTCAGATCCCCCGCATTGAGGCCGAGTGGTGTGTGGTAGACGTCGATCTTCATGCTTGGTCTTTGAGGAGTTGCGGCTCGCGCTCGAGGAATTTCGTGTCCACGTTGCCCGCGACGAAGTCCGGGTGGCGCATGACCCGGCCCAGAAACGGAATCGTCGTGGTCACGCCTTCAATGATAAACGAGTCGAGGGCCTGGCGCATACGCGCGAGCGCTTCCGTCCGCGTGTTGCCGTGCACGATCACCTTGGCCAGCAGCGAGTCGTAGTAGGGCGGAACGGTATAGCCCGCGTAGATGTGCGTGTCCACGCGCACGCCGGGCCCGCCGGGCGGATGATAGGCGGTGATCAACCCGGGCGATGGCTGGAAGTTGCGGCTGGGATCCTCGGCGTTGACGCGGCACTCGATCGCATGACCGCGCAGGCGGTTTCCGTTCATGACGAACGACAGCGGCGCACCGGCGGCGACCGAGATTTGCTCCTTCACGAGGTCGAAGTTCGTACACATCTCCGTCACGGGATGCTCGACCTGGATGCGCGTGTTCATTTCCATGAAGTAGAACGAGCCGTCGGTGTCGAGCAGAAACTCGATCGTCCCCGCCCCCACGTACCCGATGGATTCGGCGAGCTTCACCGCCGAGTCGCCGATGTCCTGACGCAGCGTCTGGTCGACGGCGGGCGACGGCGCCTCCTCGACGAGCTTCTGATGGCGGCGCTGCACGGAGCAGTCACGCTCGCACAGGTGCATGACCTTCCCGTGCGTGTCGCCCATGATCTGGATCTCGATGTGCCGCGGGCGCGCCAGATACTTCTCGATGTAGACCTCGTCCGAGTTGAACGCGGCGAGCGCTTCCTGCTTGGCGAGCGTAAAGGACTGCGCGAACTGATCGGGATCGTTGGCGACGCGCATCCCCTTCCCGCCACCGCCTGCCGACGCCTTGATGATCACGGGGAAGCCGATGCCCCCGGCGACTTGCTGGCCGTCTTCGAGCGACTCCACGGGGCCGGGAGAGCCGGGCACCGTGGGCACACCCTGCTCTTTGGCGAGCTTGCGCGCCGTGGCCTTATCGCCCATTTGCCGGATCTGCTCGGGACTCGGCCCGATGAAGGCGATGTTGGAGGCGCTGACTTTTTCGGCGAATTCGGCGTTTTCGGCCAGAAACCCGTAGCCGGGATGGATCGCGTCGGCGCCGGTGATCTCGGCAGCCGCGATCAGGCGCGGGATGTTGAGATAGCTGTCGCGGCTGGGCGCGCGCCCGATGCAGACGTCGTCGTCGGCGAAGCGGACGTGCAGCGACTCCCGGTCCGCTTCCGAATACACCGCCACCGTCTCGACGCCGAGCTCCTTGCATGCGCGGATCACCCGCAGGGCGATTTCCCCGCGGTTCGCGATCAGCACTTTCTTGAACATCAGGGCGTCAGCTCGATCGCCCCGGCCTGGTCGGCCCCGCCCAGCCGGTTCCCCGACGAATCGACACCGGACACCTTGAGGGCGAACTCGCTGGGGTTCGTCGCGTAGAAAATCGCGCTCTCGTAGCTGATGACGCCCTGCTGGTACCAGTGGAACAGCGACTGGTCAAAGCTCTGCATGCCGTACTGCACCGAGCCTTCTGCAATCAGATCGGGGATGTTGAGCTGTTTCGAGAGATCGCGGATGTTGTCCGCGACGGCGGCCGTATTGATCAGCACCTCAGCCGCCGGTACTCGACCCCGGCCATCCTTACGCGGCACCAGACGGAGCGAGACGATCGCCTGGAGCGCCGTGGACAAGAGGTGCCGGATTTCGTCGTGCTGGTGCGGCGGAAAAAACGAGATCACTCGGCTGACCGTCTGCGTGGCATCCGTCGTGTGCAGCGTCGAGAACACCATGTGCCCCGTGTCCGCCGCCTTGAGCGCCGTGTCCAGCGTCTCCATGTCACGGATCTCGCCGATCAGGATCAGGTCCGGATCCTGCCGCAGCACGTGGCGCAGCGCGGAGTTGAACGTCAGCGTGTCGTTGCCGACCTCGCGCTGCGAGATGTTCGCGTGCTGGTCGCGGTGCAGAAACTCGATCGGGTCTTCGATGGTGATGATGTTGACGCGGCGGTTGGTGTTGACGTGGTTGATCATCGCGGCCAGCGCCGTCGACTTGCCCGATCCCGTCACACCCGTGACGAGGACGAGGCCGCGCGGCTTGAGGGCGATTTCCTCGAGCACGGCGGGCAAATTCAGCTCTTTGATTTGCTTGACCTCATAGGGAATGGCGCGGAAGGCGAATGCCACCGTGCCGCGCTGCTGGTAGACGTTCGTGCGGAACCGCCCCACGCCGGGCACGCCGATCGCGAAATCGGCCTCCTTATGCTCGGCGAATTCCTTGACCTGCCGCGGCGTCATGATCTGCTCGGCGAGCGACTTCAGCTCCTCAGGCTTGAGGGGCGCCGTGTCGAGCGCCACCAGATCGCCGTTCACGCGGATGGTCGCCGGCCGCCCGACCTTGAGCAGCAGGTCGGAGCCGTTGCGCTGCACCATATGCGTGATCGCTTGCTTGAAGTTGAATGCCGGCAGATTGCTGTGCGTCGCCTCACCCATGCGGATCCACCCGGAAAAGGACCTGGCCGAACTCCACCGGCTGCGCGTTTTGTGCGGTGACTTCACGAATCACGCCCGCGACCTCGGACTCGATCTCGTTCATGATCTTCATCGCCTCGATGATGCACACCACCTGCCCCACGTTCACCCGGCTGCCAACCTTGACGTACGGCTGGGCGGCGGGCTCGGGCGACTGATAGAACGTCCCCACCATCGGCGACTTGATTTCACTCAGCTGCGGTCCGGCGGGTGCTAGGGCTGGGGAAGTACTGCCGGGAGCCGCGGAGGGTGTTGCACCGGGGTGCGACACCACGACGTGCGCCGGATCCCCACCCACCGTATTCCCGCCGTGCCCGGCCTTCGAAACCCGCACGGACGACCACGCCCCGAACAACCCGCGGCGGATCTCGATGGCCCCCACCTCGGGGGCATCCTTCAAGATCTGCACGATCTGGGCGATGATGTCGAGCTTCATACCGTGAAGATACCCCCCCTTAGGCCCTACACCAGTTCCACGAGGTCCGTGCAGCCGTCGGTGAGCAGCACCGGGCCATCCGCCGAGAGATGCACATCGTCTTCGATGCGCACGCCGCCGCGGCCCGCCACGTAGACACCCGGCTCGATCGTCACCACCGCGCCTTCGGGCAACGGATCGGCGGCCGTGCGCGCGAGCCGCGGCGCTTCATGCACCTCGAGACCCAGGCCATGTCCCGTCGAATGCCCGAACGCGGCGCCGAACCCGCGGGCTTCGATCGGATCACGCGCCAGCGCATCCGCCTCGCGGCCGCTCATGCCGGCGCGCACGCCTTCGCGCGCGCGCCGTTGCGCCTCCTGCACCAGACCGTACAAGGCGCGCTGCGACTCGTCAGCGCGCCGGCCGACGACCACGGTGCGAGTCACGTCGGCGCAGTACCCCTCTACGACGGCGCCAAAGTCTAGCAGCAGCCACTCGCCGGCCGCTACGGTACGCGTGCTCGTGTGCGCGTGCGGCAGCGCGCTCCGCGGGCCGCTCGCGATGATCGTCGGAAATGGATGGGTCTCGCTGCCGTGCCGGCGCAGCGCGCTCTCGAGCATGCCGGCAATCGCGAGCTCCGTCTGTCCGGGCCGCACCGCCGCGAGTGTGTCGCGCAGTGCGCTGGCCGCCAGCTCAGCGGCGGCGCGGATCGCCGCGACTTCGCCCGCGTCCTTGCGCACCCGCAGCCGCTCGACCAGCTCGCCGCCTGCCTTCCAGCGCCACGCCGCGCCCGCGCCCGACGAAAACCGCTCCGCGTCTTTCACACTGATCGCATGCGCCTCGAAGGCGATCAAACCCCCAGCCCCTAGCCCCCAGCCCCCAGCCAGCTCCTTGAACAACCGGTCCCAGACGCTCGTCCCTTCGATCTCGACACGCGCGACGGCGCCGCTTTGCTGGTGCGCCTGCTGGTCGTAGCGGAAATCGGTCACCAACAGCAGCGCATTCCTTGTCGCCACCGCGACGCCCGCCGACCCGCTGAATCCCGTCAGGTACCGGATGTTGGGACGCGACGTCACCAGGAGCGCATCGAGCCCTTCGGCCTCGAGCAGCGCGCCCAACGCCGCGTGTCGATCCGGCCGTCTATCGCCGCCCGAGGTAGCCGACAAGACCCTCGAGCCCCAGGCGATAACTGTCGGCCCCGAACCCCGTCACCACGCCGACCGCGAGATCGGCGAGCAGCGACTTTCGCCGTTCCGGCTCCCGTCCGAAAATGTTCGAGAGATGCACTTCGACGAACGGCACCTGGACCGCCAGCAGCGCGTCTCGCACCGCAAGACTGGTATGAGTAAACGCCGCCGCATTGATCACCGCGCCGTCCGCACGGGGGGGGCCCTTCAGACCCTGGATCGCCTCCACCAACTCGCCTTCATGATTCGTCTGAATCCAGGTGCACTCGACGCCCAACGCGCGCGCACGCTCGCGGGTCGCGCGCTCGATCTCCGCGAGACTGGTGCGGCCATAAACCTCAGGCTCACGCTCACCCAACAGGTTCAGATTGGGGCCGTTCAGTATGGCGATGTGGGGAGACACTAGGACTTGAGCTTTTTCAGCCACTGCTGGAACTGATCCGCCTCCGCCTCATCCTCAGGCGGCCGTTGTGTCCGGCCGGTCGTACGGCTGCCGCCAGGCGTTTTGGGCGACGCCTCCGTGGCGGTAGCACCCGGTTTCCCACCCGCAAAGAACTCGTCAAAGGAGAAACCGCCGGTCTTCGAGCCATCCTCCGGTGGTGGAGCCGCAGCCGGAGCGGGCTCCGGGGCGGGACGGCGCGCTGCCTCCTCACCAAAGACGGTGTCGAGCGAAATGTGATCGTGGGCCGGATGCGACGGCTCGCCAGGCAGCTGCGGGCTCGGATCGGCTACATCGAAGGCCGCGGCAAGAGTGCTCTGCGACGCCTTGCGACCCGACCAAATGCCTTTGAGAAACGCTTGCGCCGAGACACCCGAGCCCTTTTTGCCGCCAGGCGCCAACTGCTCCGCTTTGGCTCTTAGCTTCGGGTCGTTGGGCCGTTGCGCGAGCAAGGCCTGGTAGACGCGCAACGCGTCCTGCTGATGCCCCTGCTTCAAATACAGCTCCGCCATCGTCTCCGTGAGTACCGGCTCGGCCTTCGATAACGTCGCAGTATCGGCCGCCCCGTCGTCGTCCGACAACGCGACGGCGGCAGGCACGCGCGTGGCGCGCGGTGGAGCGGGAGGGGCTGGAGGAGCTGGAGGTCGTGGAGGAGTCCGAGGCGTTGGGGCTTCATCCGGCATGATAAGCGGCAGATCGACCTGGGGCAGCGAATCGTCCAGCTCAGGCGCCCGTTGGTCGCTCTCAGGCGTGGGCGCGTCCAGCTTGAACATGCCGCTGCCCTCGTACTGCGTGCGCGCCAGTCCTTCGATCTCCACCTGCTCGATTTGCTGTGCGTTCAGCTCGACATCTTCCTGCACTTCGAGCCCGTCGGCCTTGGCGGCGGCGTGGGCATTGGGGTTGAAACTGATCGGGTTCTCGAAGTTCTCGATGTCCGGCGAGGGGGCGGACGCCGTCGCGGCGGGCATTAGCGTCACCGGTTCGGGCGTCTCGTTCTCGACCGCGAAATCCGGCTTGGCCATCTTGGCCGTTGGAGCTGTGGGAGTTGCGGTAGCCTTCCTCTTGGCGCGAGCCAGCGCTTCGGCGGCGTCGCCGTTCATGGGATCGGCGTTCAGCAGCCGTGCGAGCCACTCGACTTCTTCATCGTATTTTCCATTGCGCTCGGCGAGCTCGGCGAGGCCGCGCAGGGCGATGATGTTTTCGCCGTCGAGCTCGAGGACCTTGCGAAACACGCCCAGCGCGGCGGGATCGTCTTTCTTATCGACGAGGCACCGGGCGTAGACGATGTAGGCGCTGACATAATCGGGGTGGAGCTTGAGGCCGTTCTGACAGAGGTCAATCGCGTTATCTATAAGCCCTGCTTTACGATAGGCGTCCGCCAAGGGGGCGAAATTGCGGCCCTTGGGGTTATCCCGAAAACGCGCTTCGAGCTTGTCGATCTCGCTGGTGTAAGCCACGCCCTAAGTCTATGTGGGAATTGGACGAAGATAGTGTTCGGCCGCCGTTGCTGTCAAATGACCCAGGACACTGTGCGCTTGAGTTTGTGCGTTGTTGTTTCTAGACTTATGCCCCTTCACCCCTCCCTCTGATCGGAGTTCGAAGTCGCCATGCTGCGCACGATGCGCGCCAACACCAAGTGGGTCTTCTACATTCTCGCTGTTGCCTTCGTTGCCTGGCTGGCCGTTGGCCAAGTGATGGAAATCTTCGGCGCCACCGGCAACGTCGTCCTCCGGGTCAACGGTCGCGAGTTCCCCGTCACCGTATACCAGGAACGGCTGCAGCTCGCGTACGACCAGTACCGCCAGCAGAATGGCAGCGCCCCGCTGACGCGCGAAGACGAGCAGCAAATCGGTGATCAGGTCATCAATCAGATGGTGCAGGACGCGCTGCTGCAGCAGGAGTACAAGCGGCTCGGCATTCGCGTCAGCGACGCGGAAGTCATCGAAGCGGCGCGGACGTCACCGCCGCCCGAGGTGGTGCGCGATCCCCAGTTCCAGACCGACAGTCAGTTCGATATCCGGAAGTGGCAACAGTTCCTGGCCAGCAACCCCGACCGCCAGCTGCTCGCGCAGATCGAGGCGATCTACCGCGAGCAGATTCCACGCATCAAGCTCGCCCAGTATCTCACGAGCGACGTCTACGTCTCGGACGCGAAGCTGTGGCGGATTTACAAAGACCAGCACGACTCTGTGCGCATCGCGTCGCTCGCGGTCTGGCCCTTCATGATCCCGGACACCACGCCGATCAGCGACGCCGAGCTCTCGGCATACGTCTCGAAGCACGAGGACGATTTCAAGCGGCCCGCGGTCGCCTACGTGCGGTTCGTCGCGCTGCCCCGCTTGCCGAACGCGGCGGATAGCGCCGTCGCGAAGGCACAGGTTGCGCGCGTACGCAGCGAGCTGGCGCGCGGAGTGAAATTCGAGGACGTCGCCCGCCGCGAATCGAGCGATAGCGCCAGTGGCCAAAGGGGTGGCGATCTCGGCTGGATCAAGCGCGACGAGCCGGGCTTCGACCCGCAGTTCCTGCAGGGCGTGCGCGGGCTCAGGCCGGGCCAGATCTCAACGCCGATTGCCACACCGTTCGGCTATCACCTGATCCGCGTCGATCAGGCGAAGGGCGATTCGGTCAAGGTCCGGCACATCCTGATTCCCGTCGCCCTCCAGGGCGAGCACCTGGATCAAGTGGAATCGCGCGCCGACACGCTCGAGCGCCAGGCGGCGGAACGGACTGGGCCGGCCGTGCTCGACAGCGTGGCGCGCCGCCTCGGCCTGCAGGTGTCACCCGGGTACCAGGTCGTCCAGGGCGATCGCTTCACCCTGGGGCGGTATGCGATTCCGGACGTCAGCGTCTGGGCGTTCGAGGCACCGATTGGTGAAACGAGTCCGGTGATCGAGGCCGTGCCGGCCTTCTACGTCTTTCAGCTCGACTCCGTCACCGCGGAGGGCGTGCAACCGCTCGATCAGATTCGCGTACGCGTGACCACCGCCGTGCGGCTCGAGAAGCAGAAGGGACTGGCGCGTGCCCGCGCCGATTCGCTGCTCACGGTGTTGCGAAGCGCGCCGGAGCTGGCGAGCTCGGCGAGAGGCCTCGAAGTCGAGCGCTTCGGCCCATTCCCCCGGCTCCGCCCGCCGAGCTATCTCGGACGGGAGCCGCTCGTCGTCGGAACGGCATTCGGCCTGCACGTCGGCGAGCGCAGCGGTGTGATCGAGGGCGAGGGCGGCTATTTCATCATCGAGTCATTGGGGCGCAAGCTAGCGGACTCGAGCGCCTGGCTCGCGCAACGGGACTTGCAGCGCAACCAGCTGCGCCAGGCGGTGCAGCAGCAGCGCATTCAGCAGTACATGGAGGGTGTGCGCGCCACGGCGAAGATCGTCGATCGGCGCAAGGAGTTGTTCAGATCGCAGGCATCGGCGGATGCCGAGGCCGGCGCGCTCTTCTAAGAACTCACTCGACCAGACGTTTGGGCGTGGCATCCCGGGCCGGAGGCGGTTCGTCCTCGGTCCGGTGAATGCTGTTCTCCGCGTCGGAGAGCGCGCGCTTGAACTCTCTGAGACCCTTCCCCACCGCCCGGCCCGCTTCCGGCAGCCGATTCGCGCCGAACACGAGCAGCACGATCAGCATCAGGATGAGGATTTCGCTGCCGCTCAGGTTCCCCAGACCCATACCGACCTCTTACTGATTCAGCCGCTTCGGGGCGCCACCGGAGGCCGGAGGAATCGCGGCATCCGAATTCGCCGGAGGATCCAGCGGCTCGTCCGATTTCAGCCCGCGTTTGAATTCCTTGATGCCCTTCCCGATCGATGCCCCGATTTCAGGGATGCGCTTGGCGCCGAAGAACAACACCAGGATGAGCAACAGGATCGCGATTTCGGTGAAGCCAAGATTCGGCAGCATGATTCGCCTTTCTAGAAGAGCGAGCGGGCGATGAGATACGCGACCACCACGCCCACCACGGCCAGGAGCGACACGTCGAGCCCAATCGGTCCGAGCGTAATCGACATCACCAGCAGATCCATGTGGATCGGCCCGATGGTGGGCGTGACCGACCATGTGAACAGCTCTTTCGCCGGTCCCTGCGGCAGGAACCGCCGCAAGAACGCGTGCACCAGCCCACCTAGCACGAAACCTACGGCCAGGACACCAAGATAGAAGAGGGGGCGGCGCGGGCCGTGGGGCACGTTTAGCTGCGCCGTTCCACAGCGTAGGCGATACTCCCTTGCAAGGCGTCCCGCGCCGGCGACGGCGGCAACACGTCCAACTCCGCCTCCGCCTGCTGGGCGAGATCGAGCGCGCGCTGCCGCGCCGTCTCAAGCCCGCCCGCGCCCTGTACCAGTCGGATCACTTCAGCGACCAAATCGTCACTCGGCTCCGCGGCCTCCATCAAGTCGGCCACCACGCGACGGCCCCCACCCCCCGCAGGCATCCGCGCCAACGCCGCGATCAGCGGCAGCGTGACCTTGTGCTCACGGAGATCCAAGCCCGACGGCTTCCCGGTCACCGCTTCCAGCTCTGTGTAGTCGAGCAGGTCATCGGTGATCTGGAAGGCCATTCCCAGCAGCATGCCGAATCGGGCCAGTGCCTGACGATACGCTGCCGGCGCGGCCAGGGCGCCCACCTCGCAGGCTCCCGACAGCAGCGAGGCCGTTTTCGCCCGGATCAGCTGGTCGTAGGCTCCCTCGCCGTAGGCGAGCTTGTCGTGTGCTTCGAGCTGCCGCATCTCGCCGACCGTCATTTCATTCGTCACGCGCGCCAGCACCCGCAGCGCCTCGTGGTCGTCCAGTCGCACGAGCTCGATGATGGCGCGCGAATACAGGTAGTCGCCCATGATCACGGCGATTTGGTGTGAGAACAGGGCGTTGATCGTCGGCAGTCCGCGACGCAGCACCGAGTGATCCACCGAGTCGTCGTGCACGAGCGTCGCGAGATGGATCAACTCCACCACCGCGGCGAGCGTCACGGCGCGCGTCTCCTTGGATCCGGATGCCTGATGACTGAGCAGCAGCAACGTCGGCCGGAACAGCTTGCCCTTCATCTGCAGCAGATGGTCGTTCACTTCACTGACGATCGGGAAGTCGGCTGCGATCACGCGCCGCAGCTCCGACCCTACCTGGTCCAATTCACCGGCCACCGGCCGCTGGACGTCGCTCAGGCTGACGCGGGCGACCTGTTGACTCACGCTACTTGGCCTTGGCGAGCGCTTTGACGCGCCGCTCGGCATCGAGGAACCGAATGTCGACCGCGAAGACGCGGCCATAGAGGTCCCGCGCGTCGGCTTTCTTGCCTTGCTGCTCGAGCGCGCGGCCCAGCCAATACAGGACGCCGAGCCGTTCTTGATCACCGGAGGCGGGCAAGTCGAGGCCCCGGCGCAAAATCGATTCGGCGACCCCGAAGGCGCCCTTTTCGAAGAAGCAAATGCCGAGCATCTCAGACGTGCGCAGCTTGCCGTCGGGAGCGCGCAGTGCTTTTTGCAGCTCCGCGATCGCTTCGTCGAGCAAGCCCATCTCCTTGAACGCGACGCCCAGATCGTAGTGCGATTGGAAGTCGGTCTCGTCGATATTCTCGTCGATCCCCTGCTTGAACCGGGTGAGCATGTCCTGGAAGTCCTGCTCTTCGTCGCCCGTCGGCTCCTCATCCTCGACGGTCATCCGCGTATCCTTCGCCGGCAGTCCTTCCTCTTCCTCGGTGAGCATCGAGCCGAGGTCGATGAAGTCACCATTCAGCGTGGCTTCGTCGCGGACTTTCATCTTCGCGTCTTTCGCCTTGACCTTGCCCTCGGGTTTTGACGGCGTGACCGCTGGAGCCAGCATCGCGAGGGCGCCCCTGGCGCGATCGTTCTTGGGATCGTGGTCCGCAACACGCGCATACACGGCACGCGCTTTGTCGGGAAGATCGGAGCGGAGCAACGCGTCGGCAAGCTCCAGGTAGGCGTCGATCAGCTTGACCTTGTCACCCGCCTTGAACGCGAACTCCACGGCCTTCTGACGATGCCGGACGCTGTTGGGATCCAGGCGCAGCACCTCATCCACCAGCTCACGGGCGTGGTTGAGATTCCCGCGGTTCTCGTACCCGGCCGTCGCCAGGTCGAGCTCTTCGATGCCGCGCGCGCGCTCGCCCTGCTCGATCAGCGCTTCGCCCAGCGCCTGATGCGCCTCGGGATCGTCCGGGTTGTCCGCGACGCGTGACTCGAGCTCCTCGATGTCGGGCGCCGCCGGTGTCTGCTCGATGTTGGAAAACACCAGCGAGCCGGCCTGATCGCCGGCGCTATGGATTTCGTCGACCCCCAGATCGATGAAACCGGAACGCCGGCCGCCCGTTGAAATCGAGGTGTCGTCTTCGGTCTGTATGAAGCTCGGATGACGCGGCGGCTCGTCGATGGCGAGCGGCTGATCATCGACATCGTGGCCGGCGTCGGTCGTCGCCGTTTCGAAGTCGGGCTCCAGCTCCAACGGCGGCACTTCGACGGCCGCCTTCCGCTCGGGGGGCCGCTTGGGAATCACCGGTTTCACGCGCGCAGGCTCCGGAGCGTGCGCGACCGGTTTCTTGAAAGTCGGGGGAGCCTTCTTCGGCTCGGCCTTCTTCGGCTCGGCGACATTGCCTTCGAACACGAGGTCAGCGTCCTCCAACCCCGTGACCTCCTCCGCCCGCACTTCGGGAGTCGTGCGTTCCGGAATCGTGGGCTCGGGAGCCGTCGGTTCGAGCTCCGCGAGCGACTCCAACTCGAGGTCCGACGGATTCAATTCTTCGCGGATGGATGGCGTGTTCGGACTGCTCGCGGCGACCTGACCGAAGTCAGCGTGTGTCGTCTCGAGGCCCTCGAGCATCCCGCCGCTGCTGCCCGGCGCCTCATCCACCAGGCTCGTCGTCTCGATCTCCAGCGACTCGTCTGGCTCCGGCACGACTTCCTTGATCAACCGCTCGGCGACAGGCGGAGCCACGACGGAAGGGGGCGGAGGGGGGAGAGGGGCGGCGGGAGCCGCTTTCGGCCCCGGAGCAGTCCCCTTCGCGACACGCGGCTCGTCCAAATCGAGAAAAACGAGACTGGACGTCTTCCGCTTGCCAGACTTGTGCACGTCCTCCTGTTCCCCGGGTGGCGCTTTCGGCGCGGCCGGCGTGCTAACGCGCGCCGACGATCCACGTTTGCCCGGGTCGCTGCCATACATCTTGAGCTGCTCCGCCAACATCTCCCGCAGGTTCGCGCTCTCGGGCGAGATGTCCGTGAACTCCTTCAACGCGGCGAACGCATGCTCGATCTTTCCGGCTTTCTGCATCCGCTCGGCATATTCCACGAAGTTCTGCTTCGCTTCCGACATGAAGCCCTTTGCCGCGTACAGCTTGGCAAGTTTCAAATACGTCGCCTGCCGCGCCGGAGCGTTGCGCAGCACCTTGTTACACATCGCGATCGCGTTGTTGTGAAATCCCAGCTCGGCGTACTTATCCACGGCCTGGTCGTAATAGTCCGCCGCCTGGCCCGGATCCCTCAGCTTGATGTACAGATCGCCGATGCGGTTATAGATCGAGAGGTCTGGGTTCGACTCCCCCTCGGAGTCCTGGCTGTTGAGCGCCCCGATCCAAAGCTCAACGGCCTTCTTGGGGTCCTTGGCTTCGAGACCTTTTGCTTTTTCTATGAGCTGTTTGAGCTTCGACATGGAAGGATTAAGATACCGGGGCCAAGTTAGGCGGACAAGCCGAACCTGCTGTCCAGACGGCGCTTACGACGTCGCCACCCATCCAGTAGGCCACCTCCCGCCAGTCGTCTACCGCTGCGAAAACGAGGTCCGCGACACATCCGGGGGCGATCTGGCCGCGGTCGGCGGCCAGCCCCAGCGCCGCGGCGGCGTTGATCGTCACCGCCGTCACAACTTCGGCGTGACGCAGGCCGAGTTGCGACACGCCCAGCGCCATGACGAGCGGCAGACTCATCGTCGGAGACGTCCCGGGATTGTAGTCGGTGGCGAGGGCGACAGCCGCGCCGGCTTCGATCAGGCGCCGCGCGGGGGCCTGCGACCGCTTGCCGAGAAAGATCATTGTCGCGGGCAGTAGTACCGCGACCGTGGGACTCGCCGCCAGCGCCTGGATGCCCGCATCCGAAATGGCGGCTAGGTGATCCGCCGACAGGGCGCCGAGCTCGGCAGCGAGCTCGGCGCCGCCCGATCCTTCCATCTCGTCCGCGTGCAGCTTAACCGCCAGTCCGTGCAAGCGGGCGGCCGCCAGCACCTGCCGGCTTTCCGCAATGCTGAAGACGCCGGGCTCACAGAAGATGTCACAGCATTTCGCGAGCCCCTCCTTCGCGACGGCCGGGATCATCGCTTCACACACGAGCTGTACGTACGCCGCGCGATTGCCGCGGTATTCGGGCGGCACTTCATGCGCGCCGAGGAATGTCGGGACGATGGTGGCTGGCAGGCTATCGGCGAGTCGCCGGATGACGCGCAGCTGTTTCAGCTCCGCGTCGAGGGCCAAGCCGTAGCCCGATTTCACTTCGATCGTCGTCGCGCCGTGGGCCACCAGGGCGGTGAGCCGGGACCGCGTGAGTGCTTCGAGCTCAGCTTCGGAGCGGCTCCGCACGTCCCGGACCGACTGCAGGATGCCGCCGCCCGCGGCGGCGATCGCCTTGTAATCGACCCCCAACGCACGCCGCTCGTGATCGTCGAGCCGCGGCGCGCCGAAGACGGCGTGCGTGTGACAATCGATGAATCCCGGAAAGATGACGCCTGTGACCTCGACAACGTTCTTTTCCGCTGGAGCCTCAGACCGCGGTCCGACCCAGGCAATGCGATTGCCATCGATCAGCACGGCGGCGTCGGAGAGCACCTCGACGTCAGCCATCTCGCGCCCGCGACGCGCGCGCGCGGGCCCGCGACAGGTCACGACCTGCCGCGCGCCGACGAGCAGTGTTTTCAGTCGAGATCCTCGCTCATCGGCAGGCGGATGTGCTGCTGCCGCGCCGTTTCGATCGCCTCCGGATACCCGGCGTCCGCGTGGCGCGCGACGCCGATCCCGGGATCGTTGGTGAGCACGCGCTCGAGCCGCTTGGCAGCGGCCGGGGTGCCGTCGGCCACGATCACCTGGCCCGCATGGAGCGAGTTGCCGATGCCGACGCCGCCCCCGTGATGGAACGAGACCCACGAAGCGCCCGATGCGGTATTGAGCAGCGCATTGAGGATCGCCCAGTCGGCGATCGCGTCAGAACCGTCGCGCATCCCCTCCGTCTCGCGGAACGGCGATGCCACCGAGCCCGTGTCGAGGTGATCGCGGCCGATCACGATGGGGGCGGAGAGCTCACCGCGGCGCACGAGGTCATTCAGCGCGCCGCCAAAGCGCGCCCGCTCCCCCTGCCCCAGCCAACAGATCCGCGCCGGCAGTCCCTGAAACGCGACGCGTTCCTGCGCCAAGGTGATCCAGCGCCGGAGATGTGCGTTCTCCGGGAACAACTCCAGCACCAGGCGATCGGTGCGGTGCAAGTCTTTCGGGTCGCCCGACAGTGCGACCCAGCGAAACGGCCCCTTTCCTTCACAGAACAGCGGCCGGATATACTCCGGCACGAACCCCGGAATCGCGAACGCATCGGTAACGCCGGCATCACGCGCTTCGGTGCGGATGTTGTTGCCGTAATCGAAGGCGATCGCGCCGCGCTTTTGGAATTCCAGCATCGCGCGGACATGCACCGCGATGCTCGCGCGCGCGCGCTGCACATAGTCGTCGGGCGAGGTGCGCCGCAGCTCGGCTGCGTCGGCCGGACTCAATCCCGCCGGGATGTATCCGTTGAGTGGATCGTGCGCCGATGTCTGGTCGGTGACGATGTCGGGCGTGAAGCCACGGCGCAGGAGCGCCGGAAGCACGTCCGCGCAATTGCCCACCAGGCCGACGGACAGCGCTGCACCGCGACGCTTCGCTTCGTCGCACCAACCCAGCGCCTCGTCCAACGACGCTGTCGCTTTGTCGAGGTAGCGCGTCTCGAGCCGCCGTTGCACGCGCTCTGGGTCCACGTCCACCGCGAGGCAAATCCCTTCGTTCATGGTGGCCGCCAGTGGCTGCGCCCCACCCATCCCCCCAAGTCCGCCGGTGAGAACGATCCTGCCCCGGAGAGATCCTTGAAACTTGGCTTTTGCAACTGCGCCGAATGTCTCGTAGGTCCCCTGGAGAATTCCTTGCGTCCCGATGTAGATCCACGACCCGGCGGTCATCTGGCCGTACATGATCAAGCCGCGGCGCTCCAGATCGCGAAACACCTCCCACGTCGCGAAGCGGCCGACCAGATTCGCGTTCGCAATGAGGACGCGCGGCGCGTCCGCGTGCGTCGTGAACACCCCCACCGGTTTCCCGGACTGCACGAGCAGCGTCTCGTCGTCCGCGAGCGTGAGCAACACGCGACAGATCGCGTCGAACGACGCCCAGTCGCGCGCCGCCTTCCCCGTGCCGCCGTACACCACGAGATCCTGCGGCCGCTCCGCCACCTCGGGATCGAGGTTGTTCATCAGCATGCGCAACGCGGCCTCCTGCACCCATCCCTTGCAGGATTTGCTGGCGCCGCGCGGGGCGCGCACCGTCCGCGATCCGCTCACGGCACGAATCTCCCGTCACGGATGCCGGTCGCGACCTTCTCGATGTCCTTGGTAAGTGGCCGATCCCCGGTGAGTGGAGCGGATTCCTTCCGAATGGCCGCCAGCAACCGCCCGACGGCTTTCGCGGGCCGCAGCGGCTTCAAGTACTCCAGGCCCTGCGCCCCCGCCAGTAGCTCGATCGCGACAATGCGCTCGGCATTGGCGAGGATGCGTCCGGCCTTCCAGGCGGCGCTCATGCCCATGGGCACGATGTCTTCCTGATTGCCTTCCGTGGGCACCGACTGCACGCTGGCCGGCGTTGCCAGCACGCGGCAGTCGGCCACGAGCGCCGCGGCGGCGATCTGCGCCGTCATGAACCCTGACTCGAGGCCGGGATCGCGCGCCAGGAAGGCGGGCAGGCCCGAGGACAGATCCGGATTCACCACGCGTTCCAGACGTCGTTCGGAGAGTCCCGCCAGCGTCGTCAGCGCGATCGCGACGACGTCGAGCGCGAGCGCGATCGGCTGGCCATGGAAGTTGCCGCCGGAGAGGACGTCATCGCCGAACACCAGCGGATTGTCGGTGGCCGCATTGAGCTCCGTCGTCACGAGCCGCTCGGCGAATGCGATGCCCTCACCGACCGCGCCCAGGACCTGCGGCGTACAGCGCAGCGAATAGGCGTCCTGTACCCGCGGATCATTCTCCCTATGCGATTCCCGGATCTCGCTGTCGGCGAGCAGCTCGCGCAGCAGCGCGGCCGAGCGCTGCTGCTGGGGGTGAGGGCGGGCGTCGTGAATACGCGCGTCGAACGGATCAGGCGTCCCGCGCACCGCTTCGAGGCTCATGGCGGCGGCGGCATGGGCGGTGTGCCACAAGGTCCAGGCATCGCTCACCAGCAGTGCGGCGAGCCCGGTCTGGGCCTGCGTCCCGTTCACAAACGCCAGGCCCTCCTTCGCCTCGAGGATGATCGGGTGCGGCACCTGCACGTCCCCTTCCCCGATCATCGCAAGCGCGAGATGCGACAGCGGAGCCAGATCACCGGACGCGCCGACACTGCCTTGCGACGGAACGGTGGGATGGATATTCCGATTCAGCATCTCGACGAGCAGCTCCGGCAGGACGGGCCGCACGCCGCTTGTGCCCCGCGCCAACACATTCGCCCGAAGCAACATCATCGCGCGCACGGCGTCTTGCCCAAGTGGCTCGCCCACGCCTGACGCATGGCTACGAATGAGATTGAGCTGTAGCTGCCGCGCCTGCTCGGGCGGGATGCGCACGTGCGCGAGTTTGCCAAAGCCCGTATTGACGCCGTAGATCGTCTCGCCGCGCTCGACCGCCGCTTCGACGGCACGGCGCGATTGCTTCACCGCGTCGCGGGCCCCGGGATCGAGGGCGACGGGCGCGTTGCGTCGAGCGACGGCAACGACATCCGCGATAGCAAGGGAATGACCATCGAGTGTGACGGGGGCGGGCTTCGCCATGGGAACAAAAGCTAAGGCGCCGGAGTGGTTATTGCCCACTCCGGCGCCTGAGCTGACCTGGACTACCTATTTCGAGCCTGAAACCCCGGTGCCAGTCGCCATGGCGGTCGACTGCCCGGCGCGAATCTGCAGCTCAGGATTGCCCGGATCAGTTTGGAAGCTCCAATCGAAGATCATGTAGTCTCGGCCGACGTGCGTCACCCGCAACGCTCCATAGCGCAGCGTGGTGCCTTCGACGATCTCGAAGACGTACGCATAGCCCGGTGCCGCCTGGATCATGTTGCGGGAATAGCCGGCGGCCGGCGCGAAGTCGATCGACGTCAAGTCGCCGACGGGCGAGGTGCTGTACAACCGGATCTGCGTCCCGGCGAACTCGGGTACGATCCAGAGCGTCGAATCGGACGCGTCGCGATGCACCCAGAAGTCGATGCTCGTCAAATTGCCGTCCTGGATGCGGCCCATCTCCGACGCTTGCGCGCGACCGTCGGTGTTGAGGTCCTGCCAGAAGCGGAACCCGGACTGCGCCTGATTCTCTTCGTACGCGAACGCCAACATATTCCGCGCATCGGGCCGCGGCGTGTCCTGACGCAACGGCGACCAGAGACTCTCGTAGCCCTCACGGCTGACGGCGGAAATCCCGAAGCAGCGCGGCACGCCGTTCGACATCGCACTGGCGAGAAACTCGGGGGCGACCGTCGTGCCTTCGAGCAGCCAGTCCAAACCACAGAGGCCGGTATCGAGATTGTAGGCGGTGCTGTAGATCCGGTACCACTTGAAGCGCGCCGGCGCCGTGACATACGAGCTGTCGTCCCATTCGAGGTGGATGGCGCCGTTCAAGGAAATCGAGGTCAGCCACGCGGGTGGATCGAGCTGCAGCCGCTCGTCAACCGTGATCGTGTTGCTGCTGCCGCTCTCGAGCCCCTGGTCATTGACGGTAGAGACGAGGTATTGCAGGTGTGGCACGCCGTTATCGTGGAAGGTGTTCGAGCTGGTTTCGCCGCGCAGGCCGAAAGAGCCGCTGTTCGACGCGCGCGAGTAGATGCGATAGCTGGAGAGATTGGCGTCGGTGACATCGTCCCAGATGAGCAGAATGCCCAAGGGACGGGCTGGATCGCCGCTGGGCTCGAGCTCATACGTCAGGTTGGCCGGAGTGGACGGCGGCGCGCTGCCTGGGTCCACGAAGGACTCGTGGCAGGCGACCGTGGCCAGTAAGAGCAAGGACATCAGCAATCGCATAGGAGCCTCAGGGACGGGGGATCGCCCGATGTATAAGCAGGGCCCATGCCCGAAGCGAAGTCTCAGATTCTCAGCGGGTTACAGCCGACCTACGATGAGTTATGTCACCGCAAGAGGACAACGAAGTCTACTGCACGTAGGTGCGCTGATCGTAGTCGAACTTGATGTCGGGCTGGTCGGTCAGCGTGATGTTGAAGCTGAACGCAATGTTTCCCGTGCCCGTCTTGTAGAACGAGAAGCTCGCACGCCAGCGCCGCAGGTCGCGCTGGAAGGTTATGGAATGGTCCGCGAACTGCCGCGTGACGAGGTCATACGACGTGCGCCAGTTCGCGGTCCAGTTGCGGGTTGGACTGAAGGCGAGATTCAGCCCCGCGGTTTGCCGGCCGGCCCGCTTCCGATCTTCCGGCGTATCAAGACGATTTCGCGTACTGGAGAACTGCACGGCGAGTGCAAACTCCTTCCCGTGACCGCCAGCCCCCATGCCCGATCCCCTCTGGTAGGGATCCCGCGTCCCTCCCTGGTAGCGGCGAAAATCGGGGGAACCGGTGCCTCCACCCGTCTGTGTGGTGGTATCCGGCGCCGGGGCGGGCGTGGGGCGAGCGCTGAGACCGAGCATCCGGCCGACACCCGCCAACGTCGCGGGCGTGATCTGAAACGACGCGTTCACGCTCTGCAGGAAGGGATCGAACTTTGCCGAATCGCTTCCTACCCTTCCTCCCTTCCAGAGATCGTGCACAATCCCCAACTGAAAACCGGGGAGCAGGTCCGATAGGAACGTGTTGCTGACCGACGGCGTCTGCCAACCAACCCCGTGCGGCTGTTTCGCCTGCTCGAAGTTGTAGCTGATCGCGCTCGTGTTGATGCTGAGCAGCTTGATCTTGCGAGGCTCCTGGTTCGCGGCCGTATCACCCGCTGCCGGTTTCAGCTTCGCTTCGAAATTCTGCGAGAGGCCGAGGCTGATCGTCTGCTGAGGGTCGCTGCGGGCGTTGGGGTTTCGTCCCGTCGGGTCGAGCGCGCGGGCGTACGCCACCGGCACCGTGGCACCGGGGGCGTACTGATAACTGACGAGCGGCGAGATCGAGTGGCGGATGCGCGACAAGGGACCGAAACCGGGGAAGAAGCCGAAGAACGACGGTGAAGCGCTCAAGGAGAACGCCAGGCGTTTCCCCTGGCGCACGAACTCGCCGCCGGAAAACATGTTCCGCAGCATGAACGGTCCGGCGCTCGTTTGGTTCTGGATCGACACGCCCGGCTGGATCTTCCAAGTGCCGCTGAGCAGCGGCGGCAGGTTGATTCCCGTGTTCCAGTCGACCCTGGTTTCGAACGTCTGGCTGAAAACCACGCGGCGAATGGCGCCCGTGCTGTCTGCCGGCAGCACGAATTCCTGGCGGGCATTGGATGACACATCCAGCACGCTGATGCTGTTGGCCCAGTTCCAGCGCCCGATGCGAAGCGGCGTTTGGAACGAAAGGTTGGTCTGCCGGTTGCCGGAAAACACGCGCAACGTATCGAGGATCGAGTCGCCAGGAGGCGGAGGCACGAGCACCGTGCCAGGATTATGAAACGTCTGCGAGTTGGTGAAGGTGAAGCCGGGTGACCACGTAAGCCACGGCCCGAGGGTCACCGTCGTCGGCGTGAACGTGATCACGGGCAGGGTTTGATCGACGTGGTCCGATGACAGATCCTGGCGCCGGTTGCCGCCGATGTTCAACGTGCCCCAGGAAAATCGCTTATTGAAGGAGGCATTCGACCCGATCGTCGCCGTCACCTCGTAGGGGTCGAGCGAATTCCGCTGGATCACCCTGCCGCTCGTCGCGTAGTCGACGCTCGCGTTGAAATCGGTGGTCGAATTGAAGCGCTGTGAGTGATTCCATCCGAGTCGCCAACTGGTGGCCGTTTGATCGAGCTCTGATGTGCGGCTGTAGCTCAGTCTTCCCTGCATGAAGCGATCGATCCAGCGATACTGCGCCTGGCCGTGCACCTGGACGTACCGCCCGGCAAACCAGTCACCCGTGAAGAGCACGTCCACGTAATCATTGATCGCGAAGTAGTAGCCGAGGTCGGTGATGTGGCGCGAGTAGTTGCGCGTCGGCCGCACGAGATCGTTGAGTCCGAAGCGCGGAAACAGGATGCCGCTGCGCCGGCCCCCGCGGATGTCCTGGAAAATGAACGGCAGCCACATGATCGGGACGTCGCGCACATAGAGCACGGCCGGGCGCGCGACCATGGTGCGCTTGTTGATCCATTTGACCTGGCCCGCTGAGAAATGATAGTCGGGCACGGGCTGCGGATCGGAGGTAAAGTTGGCGGATTTGACGTAGACGCGTCGGTTCCCGGAATCAGCCGCAATGTCGCCGCGCACGTACCACTTGGCGCCGCCCTGCTGGAAATCGGTGAGCGCGTCGCGGACGGTGCCTCGCCGCAGGCACGTGTCGTACCGCATCCCTTCCCCGATCAGCACCGTCCCCTGGTCAAACAGATGCGGGTCGCCGGCGGCATCGAGCCGGCAGCTGGCTTCGTGATAGCGGATCGAATCGGCTTCGAGCTGCGTGCCGTCACGCTCGACGAACGCCTCGCGACGCAGGAAGATGGTCTGGCTGTCGCCTTGGACCACGAGCGTGTCCGACATATATCGCGTGACGCGAAACCCCTCGAGCTTGAGCAGCGAATCGATGACTCGATCCGCTGCGGGAAGCGTGCGCGTTGGGCCAGTTGGCAGGCCCAACCTGCGCGCCTCCGCCGTATCCACGCTCTGGCCGCGACCGGTGTCGGCCGGCGGCCGGACGTTGCGGGTGGTGTCCCGGACAACGGGCCGCTGGGGGGTGGCGGTGGGGGCGGTGGGTGGGGTGGGGGGAGGAGCTGGAGGCGGATGCTGTGCGTCGAGCGAGCCCACGCCCAGCACGAGCACAACGACCGTTGCCGCCGCGATACGCCGCGCGCGCCGCCGGCTCGCGACCCAGGCGCACCAGATGCTGACCTCGTAGAGCAGCAGCAACGGCCCCAGCATCAGCAGCATCGAGACCGCGTCTGGGGGCGTGAGGAGCGCGGCAAGGAACGCCGCGATCACGATCGCATAGCGGCGCTGGCGGCTGAGAAACTGCGGGGTGACGATGCCGAGTGACGCTAGAATCGTCACGACCAGCGGCAGCTCCGCGACGAGCCCGCATCCGATCACGAACGGGATCGCCATCCCGAAATAGCGATCGATCGTGATCATCGCCGTCAGGTCGGTGCGCTGAAAGTTCAGCAACACCTTCAGGGCGGCAGGCAGAAGCCATTCGTAGCAGGCGATGGCGCCGCCCAGGAACAACACGACGCCCACGGCGAGCGCTGGCACGATCAGCCGCTTCTCGCGCTCGTAGAGCGCCGGGGAGAGAAACGCCCAGATCTGATAGATGACGACCGGCGAGGCGACCACACAGCCCAGCGCGAAGGCCACCTTCAGCGTGAGCATGAACGGCTCGGCCGGACTCGTGAAGGTGAGCCGGCCACCGGGCAAGTATGGGGCAATGGGACGCTTGAGCAGCTCGATGATGTCGATGCGATCGAGCAGCAGCCAACCCGCGATGGTGCCTACGATAATCGCGAGCAGGCTCCAGAGGATGCGCCAACGCAGCTCCTCGAGATGGTCGAGAAACGGCATCTCACCGCGCGGAGTCATCGCTGGGGTACGACGGAAGGCCGCCGCCGGCTAGGGCCGGAGGCGTTGCTGATTTTGCCGCGCGAGATCGGCCTCGGGGGAGCGGGGATAGGCCGCGATCACCCGGGTATAGAAAGTCCGTGCGGTCGCCCGGTCGCCGCGTTGCTCGGCGAGAAGGCCCTGTTTGTAGAGGGCGGACGGAGCACGCGGTGACTTGGGATAGGATCGCACGAGTTGATCGTACACCGCCGCCGCGGAATCGGGTGCGGCCTGCTCGAAGCTCTCGCCGATGTAGAACAGCGCGTCGGCCGCCCGCTCATGCGTCGGGAACACGCGCAGGAACTCGCGGAACCCCAGCCGAGCGGTCGCCACACTGGCGCGCCGGTATTGCTGCAGCGAGACCTCGTACATCTGGTCGGGGCCGGGCCCCGCCGGGTTGCCCGACGGACCGACCGGGGCTCCCGTCGCCGATCCTGCGTCGGGCTGCTGTGCCCGTGACTCCATCCGCGAGCGCAGCTCGGTGAGCCGTTGCTGGCTCTGCCCGGTCAATTCCTGCACGGCGACCAGCTGTTGCTGGACCGACTGGAGCTCGGTGCGCAGATCACCGCGCATCTGGACCAGGTAGGCCTGCTGCGTGGTCAGCGCCTGTTGCAGCAGCCGGACGGCGGCCAGGGTCGTGTCCCGTTCCGCCGCCCGCGCCGCGTCACTCTTGGCGAGGTCACCTTTCAACGCCTGGACCTGGAGCTCGACCTTCCGGACGTCCCCTTTCAGGGCGCAGCCGGCGGTGAGCCCCAGCGCCAGGACGAACGCGCTACGGACGGCGGAGGTTGTCACCACCACCCGTCACTTCGAACTCGGCGCGCCGGTTTTGCGACCACGCGCTCTCATCGTGACCGTCCACGAGTGGCCGCTCCTCACCCCACGATTGCGTCTCGATGCGGCTCGCATCGATCCCGTGGCTCACGAGGTACTGCTTCGTGGACTGGGCGCGGCGATTGCCGAGGGCGAGGTTGTACTCGTCCGAGCCGCGCTCGTCACAGTGACCACCGACCCGGATCCGCAGGTCGGGGTTCGCCTGCAGAATAGCGACCTTCTGATCGAGCGCGCCCATATCGTCGGAGCGGATGTTCGACCTGTCGAGGTCGAAGTGGATCATCGACGCCAGCATGTTACGCACTTCTTCGGCGTTGCGGCCAAGCGCGGCGAGGGAATCCGCTTCACGCTGCCGCGCGATACGTTCCGCCTCCTCGCGGGCCTGCCGATCGCGCTCGGCCTGTGCCGCGGCTTCCGCTTCCTGGCGCTCCCGCTCGGCTGCCGCAATCGAATCCTGATTGGGCGTCGGATTCTGCGGGGCGGGATTGCCGCCGCATGAGCTCGCCACAATCGCGGCGCTCAGGCCGATGACGAGGAGCAACGATACCGATTTCATCCTATCTCTCCGAATCAGGGGGTGGTTGAAGGAGCCTCCGAAAGCCGTGGAGACCAAGCCGGCAAACGCGCGCCGCTCTGCTGTAGCAGCGGCCGGATTCGGCCGGTGTCGAGATCGATGATCCACAACTGGCGGTAGCCCGACCGGTCGGAAACAAAGGCGAGATGACGGCTGTCAGGCGCCCAGGTCGGATCCTCGTTACGCCCCACCGAGGTGAGCTGTCGGACCGTGCGCGTCCGCACGTCCAGCACGAACACCTGCAGTGTGCCCGCCACGTCCCGGTGAAACGCCACCGACTGCCCGTCGGGCGACCACTCCGGCGCATTGGACGACCCGGTCACGCCGTAATCGAAAGGTGCGAACAACTGTTGGTCCGTTCCATCCGCCGCCATCACATAGATCTGCGGCAGACCCGGGCGCGTGGAGACGAACGCGATGCGCTGCCCGTCAGGGCTGAACGTCGGGGACAAGTTGTCTGAAAAACGCCCCACGGTCAAGCGGCGTAAACAACAGTTATTCTTGACGTTAATCGAGTACAAATCGGTGCCTTCCTCCGTCGCGCGGCTGAACACCATCGTCTGCTGGTCCGGCGAAAAGGCGGGCGTGAAGTCGAGGGCAGTGCCCGTCGTCGACACCGGGATGCGCTTCCCCGTCGCCATCTCCTGCAAGTAGAGCCACCCCTTCCCCGCCTGGAACTCCATATACGCGAAGCGCCGGCCGTCGGCGGCCCAGGCGGGCGACATCGCCTGCCGGTCGGTCGACGACACGAGCTTCTGGTCAGCGCCGTCCTGGTCGATCTGATACACCTTCCCGTCTCGTACGAACAACACGCGCGTCGCGCCGATTCCCGGCGCGCCAAGCGCCGCCTGCACGGCCTGATCGGCGAGACGATGGACCGCCTGGCGGAAATCTGGGTCGCCCGACCGTGGCAGATTGGCGCGCACGGTGCGCCGAACTCCCGCGGCCGCGATGTCGTGGAGCGTGGCCAGGGTCGTATCGCCCACGCGGGTGAGATCGAGCGCGAAATCGGCACCGAGCGCCTGGTACAGCGGATAATTCAGCGCCCCGCTCGCGGCCTGCGCGCCACCGGACCTACCCGAAGAGGAGGAGCGTCGTGAGGTCGTGGTCCGCGATGGAGTCGCCGACCCGGCGAGGCGGACCGAATCGCCGCCCGGGAGCGTAATGATCTCGAAGCGGTCACTGTAGTCGACGTCGCGGGCAACGATCGCGCGGACCGAATCGAGGCCTGCTCCCCCACCCGTACGCGGCAACATCACCAATCCGGGCCGGACGCCGGGCCGATAAATGATGCCGATGCGCACGCCACGGTCGATAGCACTTGTGTCCTGGGCGGAAAGACGGAAGGACGGAAGGACGGAAAGCACAACCACTGCCGCCGCTGTAGCATGCCGTCCTACCGTGATTCCGTTCTTCCGTCGTCTCATTGTCTCTGTCCCGAGAAATAGAACCGCACGAAGAGCACCTCGGAGGTCCATCCGTCAGGCAGCGATCCAAATGCCCTGAAGCGCCCTGCCTCCTCGACCGCCCCCTGAGCTTCGAGATCGAACGCAAAATTGCCCGAGCGCCGAAGGAACTGGAGATCCGTCACCGAGCCGTCGCGATGCACGAAAAACGAAACCTCCGCTTCCAGTGGCGTGCTTTGGCCGGGCCGCTGCCAGCGGCGCAACACCTGTCCGACGATGTTTTGCAAATACTCGGGGAATGGAAATGCCACGCCCTCGGTACTGACCGTGGCGACGTCGTTTCCCGTGGATGGCCGCTCTCCCGGCAGTGGCTGCGTCGTCGACGTGGTGCGCGGGGCGGCTTCGCGCGTCGTCTGATCACGGGTCGGCGGCGGCGTCGCGCGAGACACGGTGCTGCGCGGATTCTTGGCGGCGGGGAGCGGCGCCGGCTTTTCCTCGGCCGGCCGCTCGAACGCTTCTGGCGCCTTTCGCGCCTCGAGATCAGGGGCGGGCGCCGCGATCAACCGAACCGTGTAGGTCGGCGGCAGCCGGGTTCGTCCGCCGGGTGTGGTGAACAACAGCGCGATCACGGTGCCGTGCACGACGAGCGTGCCCGTGAATGCCATGCCTACTGGTGCCGGGGTGCGGCTGCGTCGTCTCATCGGTTGATCGTCTCCGGTTCGGCCACGAGTCCTACATCCTGCACGCCGGCCCCGCGGATCACCGCCAACACCTGTACGACGCGGGCATACGGGACGCGGCCATCGGCCCGCAGATACACCCCGGTAGGCCGTTTCGTTCGCACGAAAGCCGGAAATGTGGCCCGGAAGTCCTCGTAGGAGAGGCCAGCCTGATCGAGATAGATCTTGCCATCGCTGTCCAAGGTCACGATGAGCCCCTGTTTCGGCTCGATGGCGCGAACCTGCGCGCGCGGCAGCCGGACATCGACTCCGCCCTGCATGATCGGGGCGGTGATCATGAAAATGATGAGCAGCACGAACGCGACGTCGACCAGCGACGTGACGTTGATATCCGCATTGAGGGGTAGCTCGCCATGGCCTCTGAGACCGCCGCCGCCGGTACCGAGTAGGCCGACCATTAGATCCGCCCTTCGCGAGCCAGCGTGCCGACGATTTCCTGGGCAAAGCCTTCGAGCTCGCCCGCGAAGAGGCCCAGCCGGTTCACGAAGATGTTGTAGGCCATCACCGCGGGAACGGCCACGGCGAGCCCGCCGACCGTGGTGACCAGCGCCTCGGCCACGCCCGGCGCGACGGCCGCGATGTTACCCGAGCCGCCGACGGCGATGCCGATGAACGCGTCCATCACGCCGAGGACCGTGCCCAGCAGGCCGAGCAGGGGACTCACCGACCCGAACGTCGCGAGCCATGGAATGAAACGCGCCGCGGCGTCACGCTCGGCAGCCACTTCTTTCGCGAGGACCATCCGAAACGCTTCGAGCTGCGTCGTGGTGAGCATCGACGACGACGCTTGTGCCCCGGGATTGGGAACGACGACGCCTGTTTTCAACGTCCCCGGCTTGAGCTCGGAGAAAAAGTGGACTGCCTCGCGCATCAGGCGATTGTAAGGGGACGGCGGCAACCGCATCGCGGCGTGATACGCCTCTTCGAGCCGCGGTGCTTTCTCGACCTCGGAGAGGAAGCGGTCGCCGAACTGTCGCATACGGCGGAATTGCCACCACTTGAGGACGATCAGATACCACGACACGAGTGAGAAGACGGCGAGCACGGCCAGCACGAACTGTGTTTCGCGGCTGGATGTGAGCACCAGCTCCCACGGCGTCGTGGGAATCGCTCCCCGGACTTGTAGCAGCGCGCTTGGATCCACGAGTCAGCTTTCCCCCTCCCCTTGCTGGTAGCCGTGCGGGTGCGCCCGATGCCAGCGCCACGCACTCTCCAAGATCTCCTCGAGACTCGACCGCGATGCGCGCCAGTCGAGCACGTCGGCCGCGCGCCCCACCGCGGCGACGAGCGCCGCCGGATCGCCTAGCCGGCGCGGGCGCTCGTGCGTCGGCACCGCCCGCCCCGTCACGCGTCGTGCGGCATCCACAACTTCGCGCACGGAGCGGCCCGTGCCGGTACCAAGGTTCAGGGCGACCGGCGCGCGCCCGTCGAGCGACACGTTCAAGGCGCGCACGTGCGCATCGGCGATATCGGCGACGTGAACGTAGTCCCGGACAGCCGTGCCGTCGGCCGTCGGGTAATCGGTGCCGAAGACATCGACCGCCGGCCACTTCCCCATCGCGGCCGCAAGGACATTCGGAATCAAATGCGTCTCCGGCTCGTGGTCTTCTCCGCGACTCTCGGTGGCTCCCGCTGCGTTGAAGTAGCGCAGACTCACCACCTCCATGGCGTGCGCCGGAGCATACGCCGCGAGCAACCGCTCGAAGTCGCGCTTGGTCTCGCCGTACGGGTTGACCGGCTCCTGCGGCGCGTCCTCCGTAATCGGAATCGCTGCCGGGTGCCCATACACCGCGCAGGAGGACGAGAAGACGAACCGGCGAACCCGCGCCCGGCCAGCCGCCTCCAACAGTACACGGGCGGCCGTGACATTGTTGGTCACATACTTCTGAGGTTGGGCAACTGATTCTGGCACAAGGGCGAAGGCCGCCAGGTGGACGATGGCATCGACCTGCTCGCGCTCGAGGACCGCCTCGACCAGCTCCCGGTTTCCTACCCCTCCCTGGACGAACGCCGCGCCCCTCGCCACCGCCGCCCGGTGACCCGTGCTCAGGTCGTCGAGTACCACCACGCTCGAGCCGCGCCCCACAAGCTGATCTACGATGACGCTACCGATGTATCCTGCGCCACCAGTCACGAGTACTCGTGTTTGCGTCACGCGGGTGGCTCCATGCCGAAGAGCCGGCGCAGCGCTTCGAGGAGGCCGTATCCTCGGCCCTGCTCCGCCGCCGTCTTCAGGGCCACGGTGGGTTGGTGCAGGAACTTGTTCAACAGCGCCTGGCTGAACTGCTCGACGCGGGCGCGGTCCTCGGGACTCAAGTGTCCGAGCTGGCGCAGGGCGCGATCGAGCTCCGCGACGCGCAACTGGTCCATGCTGGTGCGCAGCTCCTTGATGGTCGGCACGACGCCGAGGCCGCCATACCAGGCCCAGAAGAGATCAGTCTCCTGTTCGACGATCCGCTCGGCGGCGGGGATCTCGTCGCGCCGCCGCGCCGTGGCTTGTGCGGCCACCGTCTGCAGGTCGTCCACGTCGTACAGGAACACGTTCTCGATTTGCGCGACGGCGGGATCGACGTCGCGCGGCACGGCAAGATCGAGGATGCAGAGCGGCCGTCCACGACGTTGGCCAATCACCGCTCCGACGCGTTCCCACGTGACGACCGCGTGGGGAGCCGCCGTCGAGCACAGGGCAATGTCCGTCGTCGCGAAATGGGCCCACGCTTCCTCCAGGGATATGGCTCGGCCACCGAGCCGTTCGGCGATGGCGCGCGCGCGCTCCTGAGTGCGGTTCGCCACAAGCGTGATCTGCACGCCTTGATCGCTGAGACATGTGGCCGCCAGCTCGGCCATGTCTCCCGCACCGAGAATCAGCGCGCTGCGGCCGGCGAGGTCGCCGAAGATCTTTCCCGCGACTTGGGCGGCGGCCGAGGCGGCGGACGCCGTGCCCATGCCGAGGCCCGTCTCGGTGCGAACGCGGGATCCGACATGCAGCGCCGTTTGGAACAGCCGGTGCAACACGGGCCCCGCCTGCGCGCGCGATGCTTCCCACGCCGCGCGCACCTGGCCCTGGATCTGCGACTCGCCAAGGATCATCGAATCGAGGCCTGACGAGACGCGGTAGAGATGCCGCACGGCATCGCGGTCACGGGCGATGTAGCCGTATTCGCGCGCGCCCCCGCCCCCGCCGGCCGGTGCTGACGCCAGCCGCTCGCCGAGCAACGACCATACCGTTTCGAGGGCCGGCTCATCGTCGGCCACCAGATAGAACTCGGTGCGGTTGCACGTCGAGAGCAGCACGCCACCGCTCGCACCCGCCGCCATGACGCGCGCGAGCGCGCCCGGCACTTCGTGCGCGCCGTGCGCAAACCGCTCGCGCACCTCGAGCGGCGCCGTCCGGTGATTGACGCCCAGGACCTTGATGCCCATCTCGGTATGACCCTTCACAGGAATCGTTCGGCGCCCGGCTGGACCAGCTTCAATGCGACATATACCAGAAGGACTGCGGAAAAGCCCGCAATGCTCGCGACGGCCGCACGCCGGCCCGCCCAATGGCGCACGACGCGAACCCACACGGCCCATCCCAACACGACCCACGTAAAGATGCCCCACACGAGTTGTGCCTTCGCCACATGCCAGCCCCCGGAGAAGCGCGCGCTGTACCCCAACGCGAGTAATACACCGAGCGTCAGTACAGGGAAACCGGCGACGAGGGCGAAACGATTGAGCTGATCGAGCCGCTCGAGTGGGGGGAACAGTTGAAACACCTGGCCGAAACGCCGGGCCTTCAGCTCCCGAAACTGCAGCAGGTAGAGCGCGGCGGCGATGAATGCCAGCGCCATCAACGCGAGTCCGAGGACGCTCAGCGCCACGTGCAGAGTGAACCAGGTGTTGCGACTGGCGACCGTCTCGGGCCCCGGCGTGAGGCCGCTCAGGATGGCGAGGCCAACGAGGCCGGTGGCGAGCGGCGCGGCAAAGAACGAGACGGCGGACCCGCGGAGCAGCCGCTCACTCGCGAGCTGCAGCAGCACGAGACAGAACGCCAGCATCGAGAGGGCCGGCCCGAGGCCCACCATGGCAAGCTGCGAGACGGCCACGACGTGCGCCGCAGCCCCAGCGCACGGGAGCGCGATGGTGAGCGCGCGTGGGCTGGCGCGGAAGCCTATGAACGGCGCCAACGCAAGCGCCGTCGCCAATGCGTAGAGCGCCAGCGCAACGAGATGCAGGGTGACAATCACGGCAGATGTCGGCCAGGCCCACGACCGTGGGCCCGGCCGCCTGTTAGGAAGGCATTTTCTTGATCAACCGTACCGGTAGATCCCGATCCAGCCCGGGGTGAACGATCTGGAGCAGCAGGCCGGTGGCGGAACGCTCGCGCGTGTGCACGATCATCAAGACCGCCCGCACTTGCTCCGACGCCGCTCCCGCGAAGCCTTGTGCCGGCTTGTACACCTCGAACACGTCGCCGGGTGTTACGCCGTCCCTGCGGCCCTTGTCGATGAAGAAGTACTGCTGCGCGCCGGCGATCACACGGTCATCGCGCGGCGCGAGAAGCTTGCCCAGAAGTCCCTGCTCCACCGGGGTGGGGCGCACCTGACCCGGGTCACGGAACGGCTCGAGCGGCATCGCGAGCGCGCCGTCATGAATTCGGCCGAACTGCGCGACAACCTCGGCGAGCACCTGCCGCTCCTCGACGGAAGTAACGCGCGCTATCCCGATGGGTACGACCACCTCGCCCCAGCGACCAAACGCGAGCGCCCGATCGATACGGGCGAGCAGCAACGAGTCGCCGACATGATAGGACGCGTTGCGCGGCGGCCGAATCGAGACCTCTTGGAACACCGTTGCGGAGGTGCGCTCGGTCAACCGGTGAATGGCCGACGTCGCGGTTGCGCCAATCACTTGACCCCACGGCAGCCGCTCGTTCTCGCTCAAGAATCCCGCGGCGTAGAACTCGCCGGCGCGGAGCGGGTGATAGGGCTGGTTCGTGTACGCCCGCAGCACGTCCTGGACCACCTGGCGACTGGTGCGGCGGCGATCGAAGATCGTCTGGTTCGTTTCCACGATTGCCGGCGGCGGCGCCTCGACGAAGATCAGCGCGGTATCACCGGGAATCGTATCGATCGGGACGGTATCGAGCGGCACTACCGCAATGCTCGTATCTGCTCTGACCGTGTCGGCTGCCGCGATCGTGGTGTCCGGCCGAACGGCGACCGTATCACCCTGCGCCACGACGTACATCGACGAGAGATTCAACACCTCACCGGGATAAATCCAGTGTGGGTCTTCAACGACGTTCGTATTGAGGCGGTAGATCTCCGGCCACAGTAGTGGATCGCTGAAGTACATCTGTGCGATAGACCACAACGTCTCACCACGTGAGACCGTGTGACTGGCGGGTAATTGCCCCTGGAAGGCGGCGACCTGAGTCGTGTCCTGCTGGAGCTGTGTCGTATCCTGTGGTACCTGCGTGGTGTCCTGCGCCGGCAGGACCCGCCACGTCAGCGTCACCGCCGCCAGGGCCAGAACTACGACGCGGCTAGAATGGCAGATCGTCGTCCTCCTCATCCAGCGCCTCCGGGAACGCGTCGAGCGACTCTGCGGCCTTTGCGCCACTCTCCGAGGCGGCCTTGCCCGCGCCAACACCGGCGGGAGCCGCATTGCCTCGGGACCCCAGCATGATCAGCTCGCGCGCGATAATCTCGGTGACGTAGCGCGTCTGCTTCTCGCGATCTTCCCACGTCCGATACTCGATCCGCCCCTCGATGTAGACCTTGTCGCCCTTTTTCAGGTACTTCTCGGCGACGTCCGCCAGGCCGGATCCCTTGTTATTCCAGCAGATAACTCTGTGCCACTCCGTCTTTTCCTGCTTTTCGCCCCCATTCCCCGTCCACTGCCGGCTGGTTGCCACGGAGAGGGTGGCCACACGGGAACCGTTATTCGTGCTGCGCACCTCGGGATCGGCCCCCAGATTCCCGATGATCTGGACCTTATTAAGACTGCGGCTCACAACAACCTCCGACGATGAAGCGGGTTGGGCCCAAGGGTGCCACACACTATATAAATCGCAAGTCATTCTGTCAACCAAACATACGCCACTTGTACCGAAGTTATGCATCACGTCTCAGCACAATGGCGTCCTCGACCGGCCGCCGGTAATACTGCTTCCGCCGACCCACCTCTTTGAACCCGTGTGCCGCGTACAGGCCGCGGGCCGGGGCGTTCGACTCGCGCACCTCGAGGTACACGTGCCGGACGCCCTGCCCGGCCAAGGCGTCGAGGATCTCCCGCACGAGCGCGCGTCCCAATCCGTGACGGCGGCCGCCGGGCGCGACGGCCAGGTTCAGGATCTCGCCTTCATCGGCGGCGTCGAGCGCGACGACGTAGCCGGCCACCCCTCCCCCGTCCGCTGCGGCGGCGACGAGGAAGAGCGCGTCAGACGAAAGGCAGTCGCGGAAGTCCTGCGAGGACCACGGATCGGCGAAGACGCTCTGCTCGATCGCGTGCACCACAGGGACGTCGTCCAGCCTAGCGGGACGAATGCGGTAGGGGCTGGCCGTGGCGAGCCTCCCATTTCGCTTGTGCTTCCGCGGGACGTCCATAGATGGGCTCGCCGGTCGCTGGATAACCCACGAGTGGGGCCAGTGCCAGCAGCGATCCGGCGACCAGCGACCGGGCATCCAGCGGCACCGGCGACCGGCCGATCCAGCTGAGGATCTCGTCAGCGTAGCGCTCGGCGCCATCGCCGACGGCGAGCTGTGGCCGGACGGGAGTGACACGGGCGAGCTCAGCGAGCGTAAACAGTCCGGGGGCGACGATCGTCTCGACACGGTCTGGAGGAAACGCGTAAATCGCGCCGAACACTTGCCCGCGCAGCGCGTCGAAGCAGGCCACGACGGGACCCCGCTCTCCTGCCGCGGCCGCATGCGCGGCGCCAAGCAGCGACGGCACGGCGACCACGGGGAGCTCGCGTTCGTGTGCGAAGCCTTTGGCCGCCGCCCAGCCGATTCGGAGTCCCGTGAAACTGCCCGGCCCGTCGGCGACGACGATTTCCGCAACCTGCTCTGGCGTCACTCCCGCGAGGGCGAGGACTTGCTGGATGAGGGGCACGATTTGCGCCGCATGTTGTCGCGCGCCCCGAAGCGAGCGGGCTACGGGAGGAGCACTGCGATCACGCGAGCCGACGGCGACGCTGGCTACGTCCGTCGCCGTATCGATGGCGAGTCTCATCGGCTCCCCGTCTCCTCGACGATCCGACGGGATGGATCGACGTCGTACGAGAGTCGGAAATGGCGGTCGAGCGGGGGTGCCCAGGGACCTGCGCGCTCGGGCCACTCGATCAGCACAATCGCGCGCTCCCCCACCATGTCGTCGAAGCCGAGGTCGCGCGCTTCGTCGGGCTGGCGCAGGCGGTAGCAATCGACGTGATAGACGGCGGTGGGACCCGCCTCGGAATGGTGAACGAGGGCGTAGGTGGGGCTCGTGGCGCGCGCGCGCGCGCCCAATCCACGGCAGATGGCCTGGACCAGCGTCGTCTTCCCGGTCCCCAACTCTCCCGACAGCCCGATTACGGCCGGAGCGGTGAGCTGCGCACCGAGCTCCTCACCGAACCGGTTGAGCTCGCTCGCGGAGAGGCGCATCGGCCTTGAGCTCCAGGAGCTGATCGCGCAGGACGGCCGCCAGCTCGAAATCGAGCTCCTCGGCGGCGGCCTGCATCTGCTGCTCCAGCATACGGATAAGCGTCTCACGCTCGCCGGCATCCGCGGGGCGGCGGACTGCCCCGGCGCCCGGTTTGGTCACGCGGGCATCGGCGACGCGTGTGACGAAGCGGATGTCGCCGACCGACTTCACGATGGAGCGTGGGGTGATCCCGTGCTCGACGTTGTGCGCGAGCTGGGCTTCCCGACGCCGGTTCATTTCGCTCAACGCGCGCTCCATCGAGCCCGTCACACGATCGGCGTAGAGAATTGCCCTGCCACTGATGTGGCGCGCCGCGCGGCCGACCGTCTGGATGAGCGAGCGGTCCGACCGCAGGAAGCCTTCCTGATCGGCGTCGAGTACCGCGACAAGCGACACTTCCGGCAAGTCGAGGCCTTCGCGCAGCAGGTTGATCCCGACCAACACGTCGAATTCACCGAGGCGCAGTCCTCGAATGATCTCGACGCGCTCGATCGCGTCGATCTCCGAATGCAGGTATCGCACGCGGACGCCGTGTTGCTGCAGATAATCGGTGAGGTCCTCGGCCATGCGCTTGGTCAGCGTCGTGACGAGGACCCGCTCGTTCTTCTTCTCGCGCAGCCGGATCTCGCTGAGCAGGTCGTCCACCTGCCCCGCCACCGGGCGGATCTCGACCGTCGGATCCACCAGCCCGGTCGGCCGGATGATCTGCTCGACGATCACGCCACCCGAGAGCTGCAGCTCGTCTTGCCCGGGCGTCGCCGAAACAAACACCATGCGCGGCACCAGCTCCATGAACTCATCGAATCGAAGCGGCCGGTTGTCGAGCGCGGAAGGGAGTCGGAAGCCGTAATCCACCAGAGTCTGTTTGCGGGAGCGGTCGCCTTCGTACATGGCGCCGAGCTGCGGCAGCGTCTGGTGCGACTCGTCGATGATACAGAGGTAGTCGTCCGGGAAGTAATCGAGCAGGCACGCCGGCCGCTCACCCGGTTGGCGGCCGCTGAACAGCCGCGAGTAGTTCTCGATGCCGGCACAGCGTCCCACTTCCATCAGCATATCGATGTCGAAGTGGGTGCGGGACTCGAGTCGTTGCGCTTCCAGCAGCTTGTTTTGCGCGCGCAGCTCGGCCAGCCGTTCCCCCAGCTCGATCCTGATTCGCGACACGGCACGCTCGATCGTGGCGCGCTGCGTGACGAAGTGCGTCGCGGGGTAGATCGCGGAGCGATCCATCGGCCTGATGACGTTGCCCGTGAGCGGATCGATCTTTGCGATGCGCTCGATCTCGTCACCCCAGAACTCGATGCGGACGGCCTGCTCGTCGTATGCCGGAAAGACTTCCACCGTATCGCCGCGCACACGGAACGTGCCGCGCTCGAACCCGACGTCGTTGCGCTGATACTGGACGGCCACGAGATCGGCGAGCAGTGCATCCCGGCCGCGCTTCTCCCCCTTCTCCGCGGTCACCAGCAGCTCGCGATACAGCTCGGGGTCG
>Ga0184638_1000011_pt1 | contig 40175 bp, 28 predicted proteins | sample PLM31_50_b2_FD_133141 | JGI IMG/M metagenome (GOLD analysis project Ga0184638, IMG submission 133141) | Groundwater sediment microbial communities from an aquifer in East River, Colorado, USA - PLM3-1_50_b2 | ecosystem: Environmental > Terrestrial > Soil > Riparian zone | place: USA: East River... | reverse complement strand
GTCCGGTCGTGCACGACCCGGTCGCTGATCGGGATGTAGCGGCGGTGGCCCTTGAGGTCGGTCAGCGTGACCAGCAGCTCGACCGACTCGTCCCGCGGCACCAGCGTCGCCCCCTCGACCCCCGAGGAGGTGCCGTCCATCTCGGCGAGCGCGTCGTACAGCAGCCGGCACATCTCGTCGCCCCGCAGCGGCGGCCGCACCCCCAGCGGGTGGGTCATCGCCTGCAGGCCGAACAGCGCGAACCGCAGTCGCGTCGGCAGCCGCCGCGGGAACCGCAGCAGCTCACCGATGTCGCCGTGCTCGAACCACAGGTTGCGCAGCGCGTCCTGCGAGGCGTTCCCGGCGATCGCCTTGGCCAGGTAGACCCCGTTGATCCCGCCGGCCGAGGTCCCCGAGACGATGTCGACGACCACCCGCGTGCGCACCTGGTCGCGGTCGTTCAGCTCGCGCAGCCGCTCCCAGTAGAGATGCTGGGTGGAGCCCTGGTCGAACGGGTTGCGCTCCTGGTCCTGCCCGAACGCCAGCGACGCGAGCAACAGCTTGTGGATCTCCTTGGTGACCCCATGCATGTAGATCGCCAGCGACACCCCGCCGTAGCAGACCAGGGCCAGGCGGATCTCCTTGACGGGCTGGCCTGGTTGGGTCCGGTCGGGTTCGGGCTCCCCCACCATCGCGCTGCTCCTCTCCTCCGGGCTCCGGCCGGCGGTCCCGTCACAGACGACGCCGCTGGCGACTCGTCTACGTCATTTCTGGTAACCGAACTGCTCGAGTCGGTGCCGCGCGGTCTCCAGCTCCTCCGCAGTGAAGAGGTCCTGGAACTCCGGCTTGAGGGCGAGCGCCTCGACGGTCAGGTCGAGTCGCTTGCGCTCCCACAGAGCAGCGAACCCGTCAGAGATCTTGGTGGCGGCGAGGAGCCTGCGAGCGGTTTCCAATCCTCCGTGCTCCGCAAGCATGCCGAGGAAATACGTCGCGTTGTAGCCTGCTTCGTCCTTGGCCCGGTGGTAGACCGCGCGCATGGCGGACTCGAAATCGTCCGCTCTGGGTCCGCTGCTTTCGGGCTCGCTCGCGGAATCCGGGGGGGAGACTGGCATCGCGCCCTCGTCTGGAAGAAGACCCGCAGCCACCTCACTACGCCGCTGGGCATACCCACGGAGCGATTGGACGTTCGTGAATACCTCGTATCCCAGCTCCTCCAGCCGCGGGAGGTCGGCCTCAGCGGGGTCAAGCTCGAGGACGATCGGGTTCCCTTGCCCGACTTGCAATCCCTCGGGCCACAGCGCTTCTGCGATGGCCAGTACGCGCCCATCGGCAGGATCGGCGATCTCGGCGTCGAAGGCAGGCTCTCCGTATCCGAGCGCGGTCAGTTCCTGCGCAAGCCGTTTCACCTCGGCCACGCGTTCGTCGACCTCGACCTCTTCGCTGCTCACGCCGAGCCGTTCGAGCTGGATCGCCGACGCGCCGGTCACTCCGGATCGAAGCTCGGCAAGGAAGGCATTGGCTGCGTCTGCGAGTAGCTGACGTCGGGCGGCCAGGAAGTCGAGATAGCGCGCCGGCTTCCACAGGTCGGGGTCAGTGGGGATCCATTGAGACGCCAGAGCGCCCGGGTGCCTGGCTTCGACCTCGGCCAGGTACGCCTCCGGGGCGCGCTTGCCGATGGCTAGATTGGTCTCCTGCGTGAGGAAGCAGAAGTTCGCGACCGCATTGACTTGTCCACGGGTGTAGCCGGCCTTGTAGAGGTACGCCTTCGGGAAGATGTGATGGACCTGGAGCGAGGACAGGTGGCCGAGCATCTGGCGCTTCAGCTCCAGCCCGGTCCCGAGATCCTGCGCGCCGCGCACGCGAGTGAGTAGGTACAGCAACGGGTAGAAGCGTGAGCCGCGGCCGAATCCTTCGAAGTTGTGTCCCTCGATGGTCAGGTTGCCGCCTCGAGAGCGCTCGACTGCGGTGATCAACCCGTCGATGCCCGATCTCTCGAGCGTCTCGTAGTCCTGCGCGAGCACTGTTTCGGTCGAACCGGTGAAACGTCCCCACAGCGCGGTATGGACGTACCAGTAGAGCATCAGGTCGCGTTCGGCGGCGTCGGCGAAGTGCCCCCCGCTGAGGTGGATGAATCGCGACACGACGGGGAAGGCGTAACGCCCCATGAGGACCCGGTCGTGGTCGAGGCCGAGCCGGCCGCTGACGACATCGAGAAAGTGGCCGATGTACCTGGCTGATGACGCCAACGCCTGCTGGAACTGCTGCGGTGTGATGTCCTCAAGGGCCGAGAAGAGCGCACGGCCCGTGGCGACCGCGTTCACGTTCCGCAGGAGCCAGTCGAGGCTGAAGCTGTAGTTGGCATCCCGCCACCGTGCGAGATGCCCGCGCATGGTGCCTCTTGCCTCCGGCCACTGCGCGCAGATCTTTGCAAGGGCGAGGTCGCCTTTGGAGAGCTTCGTGCCGCCGGAGTTCACCCGGTTGAAAATGTCGACGACAACGTCAACAGTCTTGTCCGTGCCGGTGATCTTCTCGGTGTGGAATTCCCGCTCAAGGAGACTTCTCAGACGTGTGAGCCGGGTCATGTAGGGGACGATGCTCGGTTGGGTTTCCGGCTGCTTGTTGAGCTTTTCGATCTCCGGTTCCAGCCCGTCGATGAACAGCGATGTCACGTCCACCCAGCGCGGATCATCGCTCATCTTCGCTGGCGCAAAGAACTCGAAGGTCTCATTCTCGACGTTGAAGCGCAGGCTGGTGAATGCGCCTAGGTCGCCCTCGAAGAACTCTGGCGGCCTGCCGCGAACGATGCCGTACAGCGACGTCACGCGTTGCTGGCCGTCAAGGAGGAGCTGCTTGACGCCGGCCGCCGGATTGAATCCGCGCACGGAGGCGGCTTCGGCTTCCGCCTCCCAAACGAGAAGAGCCCCGACCGGGTAGCCACGGTACAGCGACCTCATGAGGCCTCGCACCTGGTCGCGGTTCCACACATAGCCACGCTGGAACTCCGGCAGAAGCATGGTGCCCGAGTCGATCTGGTCGAGGATCGCGCCGAGCTTGGTCACGGTTGCATCGGTCCTTCCTGGCGTCGGCAGTCATCTGGGCTGGCCAGCAATGCCTCGGCGGTGTTCTGCTAAGCAGCGCGGTTCGGGCAGTCTGCCATGTCCTTCAGCAGCGCCACTTCTTAGCCAGGGAACTTCCCATACTCCGTCTCGTGCAGGGGCTCATGGATGGAGATCTCGACGTCGTCGGCAATCCCCACTCGGGAGGTCCCTCATCGACAAGGCAAACCCTAGTGAACCAAGTCCTCACCATTGCCGGCCCAAGCTCTCTGGATGACATCGATCCTCGGGAAGCTAGCACGACCAACAGGACGCCGGGACGGAGGCCGCTCCAGAGGCCGGCAACCTTCGTCCGCGACACTCCCTTGCATCGGGTCACTCAGGTACTCGGGTTTGCACCTTCGTCCCGTGGCGGTTGCATGGTGAGGTGATCAGGGCTGGGCTGGGGCATGTGGCCGCTTGCGGCACCGCCCCGAGCGAGCCTTTCGGGTGAGTTGGCGGTTAACATCGGTGGCCGCGGCAGCCTAGGATGCCGCGTCATGAGCGTCGGAGCCTGCAGACGGTAGCCAATGGAATCGCAGCTTTGGACGGAAGGGGCATCGCCCTGGCCGCACGAGCGCGAAGCGCTCGCGTTCGTCCGAGCGCGCTTTCCCAGCTATGAGCCGTATCGAGCCTGGAGCAATGTCGAGTTCATCGCCGATGACGGCTCGGTCAACGAGATCGACCTGCTGGCCGTCACCCCCCGAGGGCTCTTCCTGGTCGAGATCAAGTCGTGGCCGGGCGTGCTGCTCGGTGACGGCCAACGCTGGTGGCTGAAACGGCCCAACGGCTCCGGAGCGCTGCTCGACCACCCCCTGCTCCTCGCCAACAAGAAGGCGAAGCGGCTCCGGTCGCTCCTCGCCCGCCAGTTGGCGTTCAAGGGTGCGCGGCCACCATGGGTGACGGCCCTGGTATTCCTGTCCTCGGCGGAGTTGGACTGTCGCCTCCAGAACATCGCGCGCACCGCCGTGTGCGGTCGGGATCCCGACCCCGTGGCACCTGGCGTTTCCCTGCCTCCGACGCCCGCCGCCCCTGCGCGGTTGCCCGGCATCGTTGCGGGGCTGAAGGACCCAACCACCCTCGGGCTCCGTGGACAGACCGTCAACAAGCCGCTGTCGGCCAAGCTCGCCCAGGCGCTCGACCAAGCGGGACTCCGCCCGTGGAACCGGGGCCGCCGAGCCGGCGACTGGGAGCTCGGCGACCTCCTCGACGAGGGCCCCGGCTGGCAGGACTTCGCCGCTACCCGTCCCCGGATCGATGCCACCCGCCGGGTGCGCATCTACCTTGCCGGCGTAGCCACCACTGCCGAGGAGGAGCAGCGCCTCCGCCGCCAAGCCGAGCGCGAGTTCCGGGTGGTGCAGGACCTTCGCCACGACGGCATCGCCCAGCCGCTCGATCTGGTGCAGGCGGAGCGGGGTCCCGCGTTGCTCTTCGACCGGGTCGACGGCGAGGAGCGGCTCGATCTGTGGGCTCCAGGAGGTCTCGACGGCCTCGGCCTGGATGCGCGAATGGATCTCGTGCGCCAGCTGGGCGAGGCGGTGGCCCACGCCCATTCCCGGAAGGTGACCCACCGGGCGCTCACCGCGAGGAGCGTGCTCGTCCGCCCGTCCAGCAGTGAAGGTGGCTTGCCCCAACTCGTCATCGGACACTGGCAGGCGGGCGCCCGGGAGCTTGCCGCGCGCCTCACCCGCCATCCCACCGACACCGGCGGGCCGGCGCTCGGCACGGACCTGGCCGAGCGGCTCGACGCCACCGAGCAGGTCTACCTGGCCCCCGAGGCATTCAGCGTCGACGACCCGGACGGCTCGGCGCTGGACGTGTTCTCTCTCGGGGCCCTCGCGTTCTTGCTGCTGGCCGGGCAGCCTCCCGCCGCCGACCTGACTGAACGCGAGGCGATGCTGACTGTGCACCAGGGTCTGCCGCTCGATGCCGCCGTCGACGGCCTGCCGAGTGAGCTGGCGACGCTTGTCGCCTTCGCGACCGACCCGGTGCCGACCCGCCGGGCGACGGTCCGGGAGCTGCTCGACCTCCTCGATGATGCGCTCGAGACGCTCACCGCGCCGCAGGTTGCCGAGCCCGAACCCGACGCGGCCGCCACCGCCGATCCGCTCGCAGCCAACCGGGGGGATGTCCTCGGCGGCGGCTGGCGCGTCGAGCGCCGGCTGGGGAGCGGGTCGACCGCGGTGGCGCTGCTGTGCCGTCGGTCGGGCAGCGCCGAGCCCGAGGTACTCAAGGTCGCCAAGGACGAGGAGCATGCCGAGCGGCTCCGGGACGAGGCTCGCGCCCTGGAGCAGCTCCGCCATCCCGGGATCGTCGAGCTCGCCGGCGTCGAACGGGTCGGGGGGCGGACGACGCTGCGGTTGGCACCGGCCGGCGACCCCGACGACAAGCAGGGCATGACCTTGGCCGACAGGCTCGCCGCGCAGGGCCGGCTCGGCCTGGACCTGCTGGAGCGGTTCGGCGACGACCTGCTCGAGATCGTCGCCTACCTGGAGAGCGAGGGCATCCCCCACCGAGACATCAAGCCCGACAACCTCGGCGTCCGCCCCCGGCGGGGGGACCGCTCGCTGCACTTGGTTCTGTTCGACTTCTCGCTCGCCCGGACGCCCGACACGAGCCTCGGAGCCGGCACGCCGGGCTACCTCGACCCGTTCCTCGGCGAGCGGCCCGGGCGGCGGTGGGACCCGGCCGCGGACCGCTACGCCGTCGCCGCGACCCTCCACGAGATGGCGACCGGCACCCGGCCGATGTGGGGCGATGGACGCACCGACCCGGTCCATCTCGACGACCAGGAGCCCCGCCTCGACGGCGAGCTGCTCGACCCGTCGGTGCGGGATGCCCTGGTCCGCTTCTTCGCCAGGGCGCTGCACCGCCGGCCGGCCAGCCGCTACGACACCGGCGAGCAGATGCGCCAGGCGTGGCGTGCCGTGTTCGCCGCCGCTGCCCGGCCCGTGACCACCACCGACGACGACCGGGCGGCTGACGCGGCCAGCCTCGAGCGGCTCGCCGACGCCGCCAGTCTGGAGACCCCGGTCGCCGAGCTCGGTCTCTCCGGTGCGGCGACGAGCGCGCTCGAGCGGCTTGGCCTCGGCACCGTCGAGCAGCTCCTCGCCTACCCGACGGCCGAATGGAACCGCGCCGTCGGCGTCGGCCTCCAGGTCCGGCGGGAGGTGTTGGAGGCGATCGGCCGGCTCCGGCCCCGCTTCGACGCCGAGCCCGCCGACCCGGCCGCCAGCATCGACCGGCTCGCGGTCCAGCTCATCGCCAAGCCCACCACCCCCCAGGCCCAGGCCGACCGTGACCCCTTGGAGCTGCTGCTAGGCGTGCACGGTGACCGCCCCCAGCTACTCCTGCTCGGCGACGGTGGCGCGGCGCACGGCAGGCCGCCGCTGGCATGGCCCGGCCCGGCCGACGTCAAGGCCCGGTTCGGCTTCGACCGGGCCGGCTACGACGCCCTGCTTGGGCGGGCCCGGGCGCGGTGGGGCAAGCAGCCGGCCATCACCCAGGTCCGCCGCGACCTCGAGTCGATCCTGGAGCGGGCCGGCGGCGTCCTGCCCGGCGACGAGGTCGCTCTCGCCCTGCTCGCCCAGCGAGGCTCCACCGCCAGCGGCACCGACCGGCTCCAACGGGCCCGCGCCGTCGTCCGAGCCGCGCTGGAGACCGAGGCCGGCCGCAGCACGAACCACTTCACCTGGCGGCGCGTCGGCGGTGGGGCGTCCGCGGTCGTCGCGCTCCGCAGCGACGCGCTCGAAGCCGAGGAGCTGGCCGACTACGCTGCCAGCCTCGGTGTCGTCGCCGACCAGCTGGCCGCCGCCGAGCAGCTCCTCAGCCCCGGCGTCGCGCTCGAACGGCTCCGGCAAGTGCCGACCCCTGCGGGGCTCCCCCCGCTGTCCGACCACCGCCTCGCCCGCCTGGCGGCGGCGGTGTCCGCCACGGCCGCGGTGTCGAGCCGGCTGGAGCTGTACCCGAGGGGCCTGGCCCCCGTTCGGTCGCTGCGCTTGGCCAGGGCCGCGCTGCTCGGCGCCGGGACGCTCTCGGAGGACGACCTCCGCACCCGAGTCCGGACCCGCTTCCCCGCCGCTGAGCCACTTCCCCGGCGCCCCGTTCTCGACCAACTCCTGAGCGAAGCCGTGGGACTGGAATGGTTCTCCGGCGGTCCCGACCCGGCCGGCGTTCCGCTCGCCCCCGGTTTCCGCGTCCCTCCACCGCCCGCGTTGGTGGCGGCGACCGCCGTCACCATCTCCGGCGGCCGGTACGGAACGGGCACGACCGTCGACGTGCCCGACGAGACCAGGGCCAAGGCCGAGATCGCCCAGGACCGCCTCGAACGGCACGCCAAGGGTGGCGGCTTCCTCGTCATCACCGTCCGCCCGTCGCAGCAGCAGCGCGCCATCTCCGCGCTTAGCGACCTCGGCGCCACACCGCGCAGCATCGACGCGCTCGTCATCGGGGCGCTCCGCCGCCACGCCGCCGCCAAGAGCATCAAATGGGATCAGGCCATCCTCGCTGCCGACGCCGACGGTCCCGCCGGGGAGCGCTGGGGCCGCCTGCTCACCGTGGTCCGCGACGCCCTCGCCCCTGTTCGGGCCGAGCTGCTCCACGGCCCCGACCACGTCTTGCTCACCCATCCGGGGCTCCTGGCCCGTTACGACGCCCTCGACCTCCTCGACGAGCTCCGCGAGCGCGCCACCCGCCAGCCGGAGCCAGACCAGACGTTGCGGACCCTGTGGGTGCTCGTCCCCTCCGACGATCCCGACGCGCTCCCCACCATGCAGGGCAAAGCCATCCCCGTCACCTCCTCGGCCGAACGCTTCGCGCTCCCCGACGCCTGGCTGCGCAACCTCCACCGCACCCATCCCAGCCCCGTTCCAGGAGGCTCGACGTGATCGACGCCGCCGCCCTGCTTGCCGACTGCAAGGTCCTCGTCCGCCACCTGGTCGACGACCTGCGCCGGTTGACCACGAGCGACCCGGAGACGGCCAGGGTCATCGACGCCGAGTACGCCGGCGCCAAGGCCGCCGGACGCACGGCGCTCACCAAGCCCGCATGGTCGGAGGGCCTCTACGCTCAGGTCGCGGTCGCCTGGGTGCTCGGCTGCGTGTTCGTCCGCTTCTGCGAGGACAACGGCCTCGTCCTCGACCCACTTCTCTCGGGCCCCGGTGGCCGACGCGCGATCGCCCTCGACCACCGCACCGCCTACGTCCACGCCAACCCGGCCCACGACGACCGCCACTGGCTCCGCGAGGTCTTCGGCCGCTATCGAGCGCTGCCCGCCACCGGGGAGATCTTCGGCGACCACAACCCGGTCTGGCTGCTCGCCCCTTCCGCGGACGGCGCCCGGTCGCTCGTCCAGACGTTCCAGGCTGTGGACCCCGAGAAGGGTGAGGTTCGCCACGACTTCACCGACCCGGCCTGGGATACCCGATTCCTCGGCGACCTCTATCAGGACCTCTCCGAGCATGCCAAGAAGACCTACGCGCTCCTGCAGACTCCTGAGTTCGTGGAGGAGTTCATCCTCGACCGCACCCTGGAACCTGCGCTTGCGACGTTCGGGTTGCGGGAGACGACCCTCGTCGACCCCACCTGCGGGTCGGGCCATTTCCTCCTCGGCGCCTTCGCCCGGCTGTTCGAGCGGTGGCGTGACGAGGAGCCTGGGTCGAACCCGCGTGAACTCGCCCGCCGCGCGCTCGACGCCATCGGTGGGATCGACCTCAATCCCTTCGCCGTCGCCATCGCCCGCTTCCGGCTCCTGGTCGCCGCCCTCCGTGTCGGAGGCGACGTCCGACTCGCCGATGGCCCCCACCTACCCGATCCATGTCGCCGTTGGGGATTCGCTGCTCCACGGTGACCCGCCCGGCCGCCTCGCTGGCACGATTAGCGACGATGAGGCCGCTGCCAGAACCCACGGCTACGCGACCGAGGACATCGAGCAGGCCCGGACTCTCCTCTCGCGTAGCTGGCACGCGGTGGTCGGGAACCCCCCGTACATCATTTGCCGTGACCCAGCCCTAAATGGTCTCTACAGGCAGCGGTTCAAGACCTGCCACCGTCAGTACTCACTTGGCGTGCCCTTCACCGAGCGGTTCTTCCAGCTCGCCCGATTCGACCTGAACCCCGAGCGAGCTGGTTACGTCGGCTTGATCACTGCCAACTCGTTTATGAAACGGGAGTTCGGCAAGAAGCTCATCGAGAACTGGGTACCAACACACGATCTCACCCTTGTCATCGATACCAGCGGAGCCTACATCCCAGGCCATGGCACCCCAACGGTGATCCTCTTCGGACGGAACCGTCGGCCCGTGGCCTCGACTGTGCCAGCCATCATGGGCATTCGCGGTGAGCCGAGCCGGCCGGCGAATCCTGAGAAGGGTTTAGTCTGGTTGAGCATCGTTGAACTGCTCGACGAGCCTGGGTCGTCGAGCGACTACGTGAGCGCGGGCGACCTTGAACGGGCTCGCCTCGCGAAGCATCCTTGGAGCATCGGAGGCGGAGGCGCCGCCGAACTCAAGGAGCTGCTCGACCGACGCGGAAGGCAGCGGCTTAGCTCAATCGCCGCAGACGTCGGTTACGGCGGCATTACGGGTGAGGACAACGCGATGGTCTTGGGGGACAAGGCCATCATTTCTCGTTTGCACCTCGAATCCGCTCGACCCGTGGTAGAGGGTGACGCTTTGAGGGACTGGCGCATCGAGGACCCAGCGTGGGCTGTCTGGCCGTATGATTCTGCATTCGATCTCTTGCCGATGAGGCAGCTCCCGTGCATGGCACGCCTCCTGTGGCCGTATCGTCGCACACTTCAACGCCGAAAGAGATTTGGTGTTCCGATGGATGAGCTGGGTCGACCTTGGTATGAATGGCGTGAGCTCTACATCAGCCGCTTGCGGACGCCGCTATCGATCGCGGTCGCGTTCGTGGCGACGCACAACCACTTCGTGCTCGACCGCGGTGGGAAGGTGTTTAAACAGTCTGCGCCGGTTATCAAGCTGCCGGCCAGTGCGGACGAGCGACACCACCTTGAATTGCTCAGCGCTCTCAACAGCTCGACTGCCTGCTTTTGGATGCAACAAACATTTCATGACAAGGGCAACCGCGGGACCGGTGGCGGCATCGTCGACGAAGCATGGGAGCGGTTCTTCGAACACGACGCCACGAAGCTCCGGGCGTTTCCCCTGCCACCGTCGCTCGACGCCACCACCGCCACGCTGCTTGATCGACTCGCTGGCGAACTCGCCTCTATTGCACCGGCTGCGATCACAAGGGCTGGTGCGCCGACGGCGACCCAACTGGCCGACGCTGAGCGGCGCTACCAGGAGATACGGGCGAAAATGATCGCAACCCAGGAGCGGCTCGACTGGGAGGTGTACCGGTGCTATGGACTCGTCGAGGAGGACTTGACGACCGGGGACGAGCTGGAGCCGCCGCTGCAACTCGGCGAACGGGCCTTCGAGATTGTGCTGGCCAGCCGTATGGCCACAGGTGAGGAGGAATCGTCGTGGTTCACCCGTCACGGGTCGACCCCGATCACCGAGCTACCCACCCACTGGCCTGAGCCCTACAAGCGGCTGGTGGAACGTCGCATTGAGCTGATCAACTCCGACCTCAACATTGGCCTGATCGAACGGCCGGAGTACAAGCGGCGATGGCTAGCAAAGCCGTGGGACGAGCAGGTCAAGGTGGCGCTTCGGGAGTGGCTGCTCGACCGGCTGGAGTCGCCTCGCTACTGGCCGGAGCCGGCTGCGCTCATTTCAACCGCGCGACTCGCCGCCGAGGCACGCACCGACCCCGACTTCGTGCAGGTCGCCAAGCTGTACGCGGGACGAGACGACGTCGACATCGCTCCCCTGGTGGCCGAGCTGGTGAAGGCCGAGGCGGTGCCGTACTTGGCCGCACAGCGCTACACCGACTCGGGCATGTGGAAGCATGAGCAGTGGCTGGAGACATGGGAGTTGCAGCGGCGGGAGGACGCCGGCGAAGACGTTGGGACGATCCCGGTGCCGCCGAAGTACGTGAAGGCTGACTTCCAGGGGGTGGCGTGGGATCACCGCGGGAAGCTGGACGTGCCGAAGGAGCGGTTCATCTCCTATCCGGGAGCGGAGCGGGAGACGGACCCGTCGCTGGTGATCGGCTGGGCAGGCTGGGACCATCTGGCGCGGGCAAGGGCGCTGGCGACCTGGTACCTGCAGGCCAGGCGGGATGGCCGCGACCTCGAGCACCTGAAGCCGCTGCTGGCCGGGCTGGCGGAGCTGGTGCCGTGGTTAAAGCAGTGGTACGACGACCCGGATCCCGACCCGGCGCTCGACCGGCCCGGGTCGCAGATCGCGGCGCTGGTCGACGCCGAGCTGCGGGCATTGCACCTGACCGCCAATGACCTCGACGGGTGGCGGCCGGCGCCGACGCGGAGGGGGCGTGCTCGCCGATGACGCTGCTCGCCGACCTCATCGAGATCCCGGAGCAGGTCCACAAGTCCGACTTTGTGATCAGCCTGGCGACGGCGATCAACGAGCCGGCGGACACGGTGCGCGACTACGTGGCGACCGACCAGCTCGCCCGCTGCTTCGACCGGGCGCTGTCGCTGGTGGCGACCGCGGTGACGGACAACCGGTCCAAGGCGACCTACCTCCACGCCAGCTTCGGCGCGGGGAAGACGGCGCTGATGGCCGTGCTGCACCTGCTGCTCCAAGGCGACCCGGCCGCGCGGTCGATCCCCGAGCTGGCCCCGGTTGTGGCCAGGTACGCCGACCGCATCGACGGCAAGCGGTTCCTGCTCGTCCCCTACCATTTTGTGGGGAAGAGCTCGATGGAGCAGGAGGTCCTCGGCGGCTACGTCGACCACGTCCGCAAGCACCATCCGGACGCGCCGCTGCCGGCCGTATACGTCGCCGACGGGATCCTCGACGACGCCCGTGTCAAGCGGGAGGACCTCGGCGACGACGTGTTCTTCCGGGTGCTGTCCGAAGGGGAGGTGTCCGACGAGTGGGGTGAGTACGGCGCCGGCTGGGACGCGGCCCGCTTCGACGCCGCCCTGGTCGCGCCGCCCGGGTCGAGCGAACGGGACCAGCTGGTCGGCGCCCTGCTGCGCACGCACTACCGGGCCTTGCCGGGCCAGGCGCGCGCCACCGCCGAGGGGTTCGTCCCCTTCGACGCGGGACTGGACGCGATTAGCCGCCACGCCAAGGCCCTCGGCTACGACGCCGTGATCTTGTTCCTGGACGAGCTGGTCCTGTGGCTGGCCGCTCGGATGAGCGACGTGGCGTTCGTCAGCCGCGAGGGCGCCAAGGTCGTCAAGCTCGTCGAGGCGGACGCGGCGGCCCGGCCGGCGCCGATCGTGAGCTTCATCGCCCGCCAGCGGGACCTGCGGGAGCTGGTCGGCGAGCACGTGCCCGGCGCGCAGTCGCTCAGCGCCATCGACATCCTGCGCCACTCCGAGGGGCGCTTCGACACGATCACCCTGGAGGACCGGAACCTGCCGGCCATCGCCGAGCGCCGCCTGCTGCGGCCCAGGACCGTGCAGGCGCGCCAGCAGCTCGATGACGCGTTCGAGCGGGTGCGGCGTGACCTGGAGGAACGCCAGGAGCGTGACGTGCTCCTCACCGACACCGGGGACCTCGCCGCGTTCCGTCGCCTGTACCCGTTCAGCCCGGCGCTGGTCGACGCGCTGGTCGCCCTGTCAGGGGCGATGCAGCGGGAGCGCACCGCCCTCAAGGTGATGCTGCAGTTGCTCGTCGAGGGCCGCGACCACCTCGAGCTGGGCCAGCTCGTCCCCCTCGGAGACCTGTGGGACGCCATCAACGCCGGCGACGAGCCGCTCACCGAGGTGATGCGGGCCCAGTTCGCCCAGGCGCGGCGGCTGTGGGTGCGGCGGTTTCAGCCCATGCTGCTGCGCGAGCACGACCTCTCCGAAGACGACGCCGGCAAGGTGACGCCGTCGCACCCGTACGTCACCGACGCCCGGCTGGTGAAGTCACTGCTGGTCGCCGCCCTGGTCCCCGAGGTCGGCCCGCTGCGGGCGCTCACGGTGAGCCGCCTGACCGCGCTCAACTCGGGGATCGTGCGAGCCTTCATCCCCGGCACCGAACGCCAGCAGGTGCTCGACAAGCTGCGTCGGTGGGCCGCCGAGGTCGGCGAGCTGCGCCTCGGCGAAGACGAGCAGGACCCCACCGTTTCGGTGGTGCTGTCGGGGATCGACACCGGCCCGATCCTCGAGGCCGCGCGGGTCGTCGACAGCGACGGGGAGCGGCGCCGGCGGGTGCGGGAGCTGCTGGCCGAGTCGCTCCAGGTCAAGGACGCCACCAGCCTCGACCCGTGGGTGGAGGTCACCTGGCGGGGAACGCGCCGCAAGCTGGCGGCCGTGTTCGCCAACGTGCGCGACCCCGTCGAGCTCCCCGACGAGATGCTGCGGGCGGGCGAGGAGCCCAAGCTCATCATCGACTACCCGTGGGATGTCGAGGAGTTCGGGCCCTCCGACGACCGTGGCCGGGTCCTCGACTACCGCCGGGAGCGACCTGCTGAGTGGACGGCGGTGTGGTTGCCGAACTTCCTCAACAATGCCGCCAAGCAACTGCTCGGCAAGCTGGTCCGCCTCGACTACATCCTGACCGGCGACACGTTCGACCGCCTGGCGTCGCATCTCTCCCCGAGCGACCGGCCGACGGCTCGTATCCAGCTTGCCAACGAGCAGTCGGCCGTCCGGGAGCGGGTCATCGCCGCGCTGCGCCAGGCCTACGGCGTCGACCCGGCCCAGCCAGGCCTGGTCGAGGAGCGGCTCACGTTGGGCGACCAGTTCCTGACGCTCGACCCGGCCCTGCCGCTCCAGGCGCCGGTCGGCACATCCCTGCGGACCTGCCTCGAAGGCCTCGCCGACCAGCTGCTCCGCCACCGCTACCCGAAGCATCCCGAGTTCACCGAGCTGGTCTCTCGGGCCGACCTGACCAACACGCTCGCCCAGGTCGGTTTCGCCCTCCAGCAGCCCAACGGCCGCCTTGAGAACGTCGAGGCGCGGATGCGGCGCGTCCTCACCCGGGTGGCCGGTCCGCTCGGGCTCGGCACCATGTACCCGGCCCACTTCGTCGCCGACCTGGGCGGCTGGAAGGACCTCGTCGAGCGCCGCCGGGCCGAGGCCGGGGCGACGACGATGACGGTCGGTCAGGTGCGCCGCTGGCTCGACGGCGCCGACACGCCGACCGAGCGGCGGGGCCTCACCCGCGAGGTCGCCGACCTGGTGATCCTGCTCGTCGCCGCCGCGACCGACCGGGCGTTGCTCGACGCCGGCCGGCCCGTGGGGAGAGCCGAGATCGGCCGAGTCCGCGACGAGTGGGAGCTGCGGGCCCAGGAGCTGCCTAGCGCAGAGGTGTGGCAGGAGGCCCTGCGGCGGGCGGCCGACATGGGGGTGGTGGCTCCGAGCACGTTGCTGTCGGCGACAACGGTCGCCGACCTCGGCGAGCGAATCCACAGCGGGGTCGTCGCCGACCGGGCCGAGGGGGTGCGGAACCTCGTGCCCCGCCTCGAAGCTGCCTGGGCCCGGCTGGGCCTCGACGATCCGGGTGAGCGCCTCCGCACCGCCAAGGCGGCCGCCGAGCTGGTGAGCGAGCTGCGCCGCCGGCCCGACCACGCTCCCGAGGTGCTCGCCACCTGCGAGGTGCCGACGACGGCGGCGGCCCTGGGCACGTCGATCGCTCAGGCGCGCGTGGTGGCCGACGAGCTCCAGCGCATGAACTGGGAGCTGATCCGCCATCTCGACGAGCTGGACGCCCGGTGGAAGGCCGACGCCGACGCCGTGCGCGCACGCCTGGCGCAGGGCCTCACGACCGACGAGCTGGCCGTCCCCCTCGTCCGCCGACTACGCGACGCAGCCACCGCTGCCACTGATCTCCTCGCCCGCGCCGCCACCCAGGTCACCCCACCCCCGCAGCCCCCGCCGGCTGCTCCACAGGCGCCGAGGTTCGATCGGGCGGTGGCCGAGGAGCGGCTTCGAGAGATCCGCGAACGGCTACGGGAGGAAGCGCACCTCGACCTGACATGGCAGATCACGGAATGGGACGGCGATGCCGAGAGCTGACGCCGCCCAGGTCCGGGCGCTAGTCGCCGCCAACCGCCGGCCCGACGACCGCCGCAGCGCTCTGGCGGTCCACGCCGACCCAGAATGGTCGGGTCCGGACGTGCTCGACGGCTCTGACGCCCCCGTGCGAGTCGTGACTTGCCGTTCCCCGCTGGCGGTACGGGAAGCGCTCCTCGACCACGAGCAGCACGCTGGGGAGTTGCTGGTGCTCCTCACCCTCTGCAGCGGCGGCGACCTCGGCCTGGACGTGCGAGCCCGGCTCGTAAAGGGCGAGGTGCTCCCACTCGACCCGTTCGGCTCGGTGCTCGCCCTGTTCCAAGCCACGGTGCTCGACCCGCAGGTCGTTGCCGAACGATGGCTGATCGACGACCTGATCGCCCTCGCCCCAGCCGGCGGCTGGCCCGACCGCCAACCCCTCGGCGGCGTCCTCGACGTGGACCTCGCCTGGCGGGTCTGGCAGCACGCTCGTCTCGGCCTCTCCGACCCGCCGGACACGGTCCCCGCGGTTCTCGCCCTCGGCGACCGGCCGGAAGTCGGCGCGGCGCTGGGTGAGCTCGCTGCCGAACGGCGAGCGCGGGTCGCCGACCGGTGGGCGGCCGGTGGGGCGGGACCGATCCCAGTCCTGGTGGACCTGCTGGCCACCGGCCACGGCGGCGACCTCCTCGCCCTCGGCCTGGTGGCCCAGACGCTGTGGAATGCGACCGATGACCCGGTCCTCGCCCATAGCCAGACCGTCGCACGCGCCCGGCTCGAAAGCCTCCTCGGTCGCGACCGCCTCGACCAGTACGCCGCCGCGGAGTGGGGCGGCGCCGCCGAAGCGGCCCTCGAAACCGAGGACAGCCCGGCCGCGGTGCTGGACGCCGCCGATCGGCTCTTGGCCGACGCCGGCACCGCCGAGCTCGCCGTCCTCTCCGACAGCCTTCCCCGCGGCTTCGAGGAGCGTCTCGCAGCCCTTGGACGGAGCCTCGCCGCCGAGGACCTCGACGGCGCGCTCGCCGCTCTCGAACCCGTGCGCGGGCACCGGCACGCGAGGCGCCGTTCCCATCGTGTCGAGATGGCCGAGGCCGCTGTTCGCCTGCTGCGCCGCTCCGGGCTGGCGCCGGCCTCGGCGCCATCTGCGTTCGCCTCGGCCGCCGCCGGGTATGCCGCCGATGGCGCCTTCCTCGACGAGGCCCGCCAGCTCCTCGCCGAGGGCGACCAGGTGCCCGAGCTGGCCTCGGCCTACACGAGCCTCAGCGACGTCGCGGCCAGGCAGCGAAGCGGAGAGACCGCCCGGTTCGTCGAGCTGCTCGCTAGCTGGTCCGACTCCGAGCCGCTCCCCGATAGACGTGTCGTTCCCATCGAGCAGGTACTCGCCATGGTGGTCGCCCCGGTTGCCGCGGCCGCGCCAGTCCTCGTGGTGGTCTGCGACGGCATGGGCCTGCCCGTCGCCCACGTCCTGCTCCGCGACCTGGCCGACGAAGGATGGGCGCCCGCCATGCCGGCGGAGCGTGACGGCTGGCCGGTGGGTGTAGCGGTGTTGCCCACGGTCACCGAGGCGAGCCGCACGGCGCTGCTGTGCGGGCAGCGGACCGTTGGAGGACAGCAGGAGGAGCGCGCGGGCTTCGCCTCGCATCCATTGCTGCGGGCGGCATCGTCGCCGACCCGCCCGCCGGTGCTGTTCCACAAGGCCGACCTGGTCACGGCGAGCGGGGTGGCGTTGCCCGACGAGGTCCGTCGCCTCGTCGCCGACCCGGACCAGCGGGTCGTCGGGGTCGTGGTCAACGCCGTCGATGACCACCTGGCCCGAGGGCAGCAGCTGCGGGTCGGATGGGATCTGGTCTCCTTGCGGCCGCTGTCGTGGCTGCTGGACGCGGCCGCCGAGGCGGGTCGTGTCGTCGTGTTGACCGCCGATCACGGCCACGTCCTCGACGGCGGCCGCTCCCGCTACCGGCCGCTCGGGGGCGTCGGCGGCGAGCGCTGGCGGACCGCCCCGCCACCGGCGGGCGACGGCGAGGTCGAGATCGCCGGGCCGAGGGTTCTCCTCGGCGGCGGACGGGTGATCCTGCCCGCCGACGACCGACTCCGCTACGGCGTCCCCAAGCACGGCTACCACGGGGGCGCCACCCCAGAGGAGGTGCTCGTCCCCGTCGAGGTCCTCGCCAGGCGCCTCCCCGACCGGTGGGTCCACCGACCGCTCGCCGCCCCCGCCTGGTGGACCGGCGAGACCCCCGCGGCCCGCCCGTCCCCGGCGCCAGCAGCCAAGCCGCCGGGCCGCCGGGCCGGTACCGGGCAGCAGCCCGCCCTGTTCGGGCCGCCGGCCGGCGAACGGCCCGTCCCTCCCCGGGCCGGCTGGGTCGATGACCTGCTCACCAGCCCCGCGTTCGTCGCCAACCACCAGCGGGCTCGCCTCCCCCGCCCCCTCGCAGACGAGCGGCTCCGGCGCTACCTCGACCTCATCGACGCCAATGGGGGGACCATCCCGCTCGCCGCCCTGTCGGCCCGCACCGGGGAGCCGCCGGACACGCTGCGGATGGCCCTCACCCTGGTGCAGCGCCTCGTGAACCTCGACGGCGCCGAGGTGCTGGCCGTGCGGGCCGACGGCACCGTGGAGCTCAACCGGGAGCTGCTCGCCCTCCAGTTCGAGGTCGACGTCTCGTGATCTCCCCGCAGCGGCGGCGGGAGATCATCGACGCCCTCCGGCGCGGCACCGTCCCGCAGCGGGGCCTGGACGCGTTCGCTGTGGGCACCGACCGGTTCGCCGCCGCGTTCGACGACGAGCTGGCCACGGTCGCCGCCGGCGCCGCCGGCTTCAAGGCCGTCCGCGGCGAGTATGGGTCGGGGAAGACGTTCGTGGTCCGCTGGCTGGCCGAGCGGGCACGCGCGCAGGGGTTCGCCACTGCGGAAGTGCAGATCAGTGAGGGAGAGACCCCGCTGCATCACCTCGAAGCCGTGTACCGACGGCTGTGTGAACGGCTCACCACGGCCGACACCGCAGGCGGGGCGCTGCGGTCGGTGGTGGACTCGTGGTTCTTCGCGCTTCACGAGGATGTCGCGGCCGCCGGAACGGCTCCTCCCGGCGACGCCGAGGCGGTCCTGGCCGCCACCGACGCCCTCGCCGAGCAGCGCCTCGGCGCGGTGGCGGCCCGCGCCCCGGCCCTCGCCGCCGTCCTGCGCGGCTACCGGCGAGCCCTCGCCGTCGGCGACACCGCCCGGGCCGAAGGGCTGCTGGCCTGGCTGGGCGGCCAACCACACGTGGCCGCATCCATCAAGCGGGCCGCGGGGATCCGCGGCGACCTCGACCATGATGCCGCCCTGGCGTTCCTCGCCGGCCTGCTTACCATCCTGCGCGGCGCCGGCTACGCCGGCCTGGTCTTCGTGCTGGACGAGGTGGAGACCCTCCAGCGGGTCCGCTCCGATGCCCGGGATCGGGCCCTCAACGCGCTGCGGCAGCTGATCGACGAGGTCGACCAGGGCCGCTTCCCCACCCTGTACCTGGTCGTCACCGGCACGCCGGCCTTCTTCGACGGGCCGCAGGGTGCCCAGCGGCTGGCCCCGCTTGCGCAGCGGCTCCACACCGACCTCACCACCGACGCCCGCTTCGACAGCCCCCGGGCGGTCCAGCTCCGCCTCGCCGGGTTCACCGTCGACAGACTCGGCGAGGTCGGCCGTCGCATCCGCGACCTCTACGCCGACGGCGCCGCCGACCCTGGCCGCATCCGCTCGGCGTGCGACGACGACTACCTCGCGCTCCTCGCGAAGGCGGTAACCGGCGACCTCGGCGGCCGCGTCGGCGTCGCCCCCCGGGTGTTCTTGAAGAAGCTCGTCGGCGACGTCCTGGACCGGATCGACCAGTTCCCCGACTTCGACCCCCGCCGCGACTACCGGCTCACCATCGTCGACAGCGAGCTCACCGCCGTCGAACGCAACGCCCGGGCGGCGACCTCGGTCGACGAGATCGACCTGGACCTGTAGGAATGGCCGACCCGGTCCCGGCCGCGCCCTTCGAACTCCTCCACCCAGCCGTCCAGCATCACATCGTCAACAGCCTCGGCTGGCAGACGCTGCGGCCGCTCCAGACCGCGACCATCGAGCCGATCCTCGCCGGGGACCATCTGATCGCCACTGCCCCCACCGCCAGCGGCAAGACCGAAGCGGCGGTGCTGCCGCTGCTGTCGCGGATGCTCACCGAGGACTGGCACGGGCTGTCGGTGCTTTACGTATGCCCATTGCGGGCGCTGCTCAACGACCTCCACCGGCGCCTGGAACGCTACGGACAGTTGGTCGGCCGGCGGGTCGGACGCTGGCATGGCGACGTCGGCCAGCCGGAACGGGACCGGCTCCTCGCCGAGCCGCCCGACCTGCTGCTCACGACCCCCGAGTCGCTGGAATCGATGCTGGTGTCCACCCGTGTCCCCCACGAGCGGTGGTTCGCCGACGTGCGGGCCGTGGTGGTGGACGAAGCGCACGCGTTCGCCGGCGACGACCGTGGCTGGCACCTTCTCGCCGTCCTCGAACGCGTCACCCGCCTCGCCGGGCGGGAGGTGCAGCGCATCGCCCTGTCGGCCACCCTCGGCAACCCCGCCGACCTCGTCGCCTGGCTAACCGCGACGTGCCATCGACCCGCCCGGGTCGTCAACCCACCCGCCGAGGTCGGCCCACCCGCCGACGTCACCCTGGACTACGTGGGCAACCTCGCCAACGCCGCGCTGGTCATCTCCCGCCTGCACCGGGGCGAGAAGCGCCTCGTGTTCGTCGACAGCCGCGCCCGCGCCGAGCAGCTCGCCGTCGCCTTGCGCGGCCATGACCTGACGACGTTCGTCTCCCATGGGTCCCTCGGGGCTGGGGAACGACGGGCGGCTGAGCAAGCGTTCACCCAAGAGCGCGACTGCGTCATCGTCGCCACCTCCACCCTCGAACTCGGCATTGACGTCGGCGACCTCGACCGGGTCATCCAGATCGACGCCCCACCCACCGCCTCTGCTTTCCTTCAACGCCTCGGGCGCACCGGCCGCCGCCCCGGCGCCGCCCGCCATGCGCTCGTCCTCGCCACCGGCGACGACGCCCTGCTGCGCGCCGCCGCCGTGCTCCTCCGCTGGTCCGAGGGCTACGTCGAGCCGATCGTCCCGCCGTCCGCCCCCCTCCATCTCGTGGCCCAACAGCTCCTGGCGCTTTCCCTCCAGGAACACGGCGTGGGCCGCAAGCTGTGGGCGGAGTGGCTCGGCGAGCCGTTCGCGCTAGGGCCCGACGCAGCAGCGGCCACCCCCGCCATAACCGACCACCTGGTCGCCGCGGGGTTCCTCGTGGACGATGGCGGCATCCTCGGCGTCGGCGGGGAGGCCGAGGCAGGCCTGGGTCGCCAGCACTTCATGGAGCTGCTGTCGGTGTTCACCTCGCCGCCCGTCTTCAGCGTCCGCCACGGCCGAGTCGAGATCGGCCTCGTCCCCGACGAAACCCTCATGGCCCGCCCCGCCGGGTTCGCCAGCGGCGGCGCAGCGGTGCTCGTCCTCGCCGGCCGCAGCTGGGCCATCGTGCACGTCGACTGGGGCCGGCGGGTGGTTCAAGTCGAACCGACCGAGGCCCCGGGAGTGGCCCGCTGGTCCGGGAGCGCCCAACCCCTCGGCGCCGTCGTCGCCCGCGGAGTACGCGAGGTGCTTCTCGGGTCCGACCCGTCAGGGGTCATCCTCAGTCAGCGAGGCAGTGAGCGGTTAGGGCAACTTCGCGCCGAGCACCCCTGGGTGCGGCCGGACGTCACCTCTCTCGTCATCGACGGTCGTGGGCGTGCCCGCTGGTGGACGTTCGCCGGATGGCGAGCCAACCTCTGGCTCGCCCGAGCTGGTGCCGACTTGCGACGGGACGTCGCCGCCATCGACGACCTCACCGTCGCCCTCGACCCCGGTGCCACGCTCGAGCAGCTCCACCAAGTCATCTCAGAGGCAACCGAGGCGTCGATCGAGCTGACCCCGTGGGTGACCGCTGAAGCGGTCGACGGCCTCAAGTTCTCTGAGTGCCTACCTCGCAGCCTCGCCACCGAGGTGGTAGCCCGTCGCCTCGCCGACCCTGAGTCGAGCACCCAGGTCCTCGGAGAGCGCCTCGTCGGATGGCGCGACGCAACTTGACGAACCCGCTGACCCGATTCAAGGCATCCGATGACTCAGTACGAAATTCGGAAGGCTAACTAACGTAACAAAACTTGCAGCTCGTTGTAGCGTTTCGGGCCTGCCCGGTGTCAGAGCACCCGATTCGAAGCGCCAGTTGCCAGTAGGTTTGCTTCGCCAGATCCCGTACTCAGCTCGCAGAATGGACCCCAATGGCGCATGCGCTTGAGCTGTTCTTCGATCCCGACAGCGAAGCCAGGATCAAGAGGGTGTGGGACCGACTCGAGGCGGCAGGGCTGCCCAGCCTGGCCACTCGCACCCACAAACGACACCGACCGCATGTCACGCTGACGGTCGCCGAACGCATCGAGGCAACTCGGCTCCAGGATGTCCGCGATCGTCTCACCACTGCACACCTGGACGTGACGCTGTACTCGCCCGCGGTCTTCCAGCGAAGCGGCGTCCTCTACCTCAGCGTCGTGCCGACCCTGGCGCTGCTCAGGCTCCACCAGCAGGTTCACGCCGCTCTGCATGACAGCCTGGTCGCACCATGGGGAGCCTACTCAGTGGGCGCCTGGGTACCGCATTGCACGCTGGCGCAGGGACTCACCCGCGAGCAACTCGCCGGCGGTATCGACCTGTTGCATGATCAGCCTATCGTCGAAGCGCACGTCACGGGTGCGGGGATTCTCGACACGAAGACGGGTGAGGTGCTGCCGGTCGGCACGTTGCGGGCGCATCCGTCTTGACAGCCCTCGTGTCTGGGCTGCTGTGGTGGGCCATCTCAGACGGGTGGTTGCGGCAGGCGGTACTCGTGGAGTCGCTCGGTGAAATCCTTGACGACCGGAATCGCACGCCAGTCGCCGAGTAGTTCGAGCACCTCCGTCCCACGCTTGCGCACCGTCTCCGTCCGTTGGCCCTCGGGGACGGCCATTACCTCGATGCCGAGCCGAGCTGCTTCCTCCGGTTCCGGCTGCTGCCGGACGACCAGTGAGGCGGCTAGGTTCAGCGTCGCGTTGCCCCAGTCCTCGAACAAGGTGTGCCTTACCCCTGGCCGGTTGTATAGGGCGACTGCCTTGCGGGCGTAGTCCTCAGCGATATCGCCATCGCCCAGCCACGCGAGCGTGGTCGCGAGAGCCGACATCCCGGTAGCAGACGTGTAGGGCGAGTCTCCCGGTTGGACCGGCAGGTCTACGAGATGGCGCTCCATCACGGCGAGCGCGTGCTCTGCGCCCCGCCGCTCACCCAGCACCGCATACACCCTGGCCATGTTGGCCGCGATCCGGGGACGGTTGTAGGGGTTGTCGTAACGTTCGGCAGCTTGTAGGTGGTCGAGTGCTCGATGGTGTTGTCCGGCGTAGAACGCAATCGTCCCTTGCAGCGTCTTCACCGAGGCGCATAACACCGCCTGCCCCACGTCCTCGGCGTACTGCCAGGCCAGCGCCGCGTGCCGCCTGGCGGCGGTGTAGTCGGCCAGGTTGAACGACAGCCGGGCGAGAAAGTAGGTGAGCTGCCCGCCGAGCAGCGTCAGATGGGCGCGGTCCTTGAGGCTCTGACGTGCATCGAGGAGCTGCTCGACTTGCTGCCAGTCGTCCCATACCTGAGGAAACAGATCGGCGTGAGGCACGGCCAGGCATTCCAGGGCGAAGCGCTCGACATCCTTGTCAAGCTCTTCGAGGGTCACGGGATCGACGCTGGACCGCTTCTGGCTGGCGGCTACCGCCGCATTGCTGGCGTGTGTCAGGAGCCCCACCGTGTTTCCGTTGAGCGCGGGCGGATGCGAGTGAGTCGCGCCAGCGGCAAGGCCGAGTTGCTCCCGCGTCGCGTCGAGGAACTGGGAGAGCAGCCGGCGGTGGAACCGGTTGGGGCGGCAGATCCCGCGCTCCCACTTGCTCACGAGGCCACCGGTCGCGCCCTTGGCGCCGAGCTGCATCAGGCCGTCCGCCACCTCGTCTTGGGTCAGGTTGCGCGCCTCACGGACCTGCCGCAGCAGCGGGTTGGGAACCGCCTTGTTCGCCGGAACCACCACGGCCGCGCCCTCCCATCGCCGCCTGGACCAGGGACCCACATCGTAATCGGGTCCTCCAGATCCGCAAGACGGTCGAGTCTACCGCCACACCCCGAATTGCCAGCGGGTTGCCAGAGCGATGACCAGGGCGCGGCCTTCACCCAAACGACACAGCAGGGTTGGCTTGGCACCCCTATGAAGCGTCCCGAATCCGCCCAGCAGCACTGGACCCGGCGTTCGCAACTGGCCGTGCGGGAGCACGCCAGCCGCAGTCTTCGCCGGGCGCTCGCCCTGGCCCTGGTCGACCACCTGGAGCAGGTCGCCGCCACCCTGCGCCAGACACCGGACGTGAACACCTACATGGTGGCCGCGGCTGGCACGGCGCGAGTGCTCATGGTTCTGAGCCTCGGCGCCCACCAGCTCGAACGGCCGCTCCCGCCAGAGGTAATGGACGCCATCCTAGGGCTGCATCGCTGGGCCGGGAGCGTCAAGGCGCAGGTACGGCTCGCCCACCTTGGCGGTATCAGGCCTTCGGAGCCGGACTCTTATCCCCCAAACGGCTCCGAAGCGGGGAAGCCCCGAGGCTGGGTCTGAGCAGAGCTCCCTGGCCTCGGGCGCACCCGCGCAGCCTCGAGAAACCGCCTCATGCGCCGCCGCCGGCGTCGTCCTGACCCGGCTCGTGCAGGGCTGACGTCCGGCGAGCGGTCCGCCCTGGAGCTTCTCGAGCGAGCCCACGGCCACCTACCGGGCACCGATTGGCTGGTCGGGCGGACCACAGCTCGCTCCCTGACCATGCGTCGTCTCGTCTTCGTCATGGACCAGCTCGTCTTCCTTACTGACGCCGGCCGGGAAGCGCTGATCCGAGAACGTAACCTCGGGTAGCCGAAAGGGCGCCCACTCGATCGAGCGAACGCCCTCAGCCAATTGGTGGCGGGGGAGGGATTTGAACCCTCGACCTCTGGGTTATGAGCAAGCCCAGGCCGTTCCCATCTGGCTCCAGCCGATCCCGCCACATGCCTTCTGAACAGCGGCGATAGTCCCTGACTAGTGCCACTGGGTCCTCCAGGTTCCACTCGATCCCTCCGCGTCCCGCTAGCAAATCCGCTCGCGTCCGGACTCCCCCACCATCTCACCTGCTCACCGGCGCAGCCCCAACCCGCCACGACCATCATCAACCCGACACCCAAGACCCAGTAGGAGCAACTCTGGCCAAGACACCGGTCTAAGGCATCAGCGTATAGGTCTTCTGTGATGGCACTACTGTCCAGCGAGCTCCGCCCGCGCGGCCGCTGCGATGTCGGCACCGGTGTTGGCGTGCCCGTTGATGCCCAGCCGCCCTCGGGCGACTCGGTGATAAGCACCCAGGTGCGCTGGGTCAGTGTCGGGTCGCCGCCGGCGGCGGCAACGATCTCGGTGAGCTCCTTGACCACGCCCAGCTGCTTGTCGCGGTCGAGGACGCCGGCCGGGGTGAGGACCTGCACCCGTACGTAGTTGTTGTCGCCGGTGACGTTGGCCAGCGAGTCGGTGGGCAGGTCGTGGATGAAGGCCGCCGTGTTCTGCTCGAACAGCGCGAGCGGCGGGACTTGGTCCCAGCGCATCACTGCGGCGCGCGGCGCCGAGACGGTCCAGGAAATCACCGCCGCGGGCGGCAAGGCCAGCTTCCTCGCTGCCGACCTCGGCGACGTCGCCGACGTCCAGCGCCTGGCAAGCGACGTCGGCCAGGTCGACATCCTCATCAACAACGCCGGGATCGCGCTCTTCGCTCCGACCACAGAGTTCGACGTCTCCGCGTTCGACAAGATGTTCGCGAGCAACGTTCGGGCGCCGTTCTTCCTTGTAGCGGCGTTTGCTCCCGGGATGGCTGCGAGGGGCCACGGCAGCATCGTCAGCCTCAGCAGCATGGCCGGCGGCGTCGGAATCGTCGGGGGCGCGGCCTACGGCGCGACGAAGGCGTCGCTCGAGGCGATGACCCGCGCCTGGGCCGCCGAGTACAGCGCGAGCGGGGTGCGCGTCAACGCGATCGCCCCAGGACCCGTCTACACCCCATCCCCATCAGGCCCGCAGTTCATCACCGCGCTCGGAGAGACGACCCCGATGCACCGCGCCTCACAACCAGGGGGCTGCAGGCCAACCGCTACTACTACTGGCGTCAGCTGCGGGACATGAAGGGCTCGGTCGAGGTCGAGGCGATGGCATCAGACGAACTCAACTTCTACGCCGGCATCTGCGGCTGGACCCTGGCTCGTGCCCACGCCCGGTCGGGAGATCCGGTCGCCATCGCCTCCTACCTGGGGAAGGGCGACCAGTTCGACCGGTCGATCACCGGCGTCGCCGAGCGCTACGCCGACCAGAACGAGCGCGACTACCAGGCGTTCACGACGGCGATCCGCTCCGGACGGCTGCAAGCCCTCGAAGGCCTCTAAGCCAGCGTTCAGCCGCTGCCTAACCAGCAACGGTCGCGTGGCTCGAATCTGGTGACCGGCGGGCCCCGCGAGGATGGGTCATCTGTTCACGGCTGGCTGCGGCTGGTCGCCTCGACGGCCTGAAGGATGAGCTGGGTCGCGGCCTCGGGCTGCGACACGAACGAGACGTGCGAGGCCGGCACCTCCACGATCGTCGCGTTCGCGCGCTCGGCCATGAACCGCTGGAGGGCCGGCGGGATCGCCTTGTCCTCGGTGCCGAGCAGGTACCAGCACGGCAGCGTCTTCCACGCCGGCGGGCCCGACGGCGTGGCTGCGAACGCGGCTGCGGCGTACGGCCGCTGCGCCGCGGCCATCACTGCGGCCGTCTCGGGGTCGACGTCGGCGGCGAAGGCTTCGCGGAACGCCTCGGGGTCGAGGTAGAGGTCGGCGCCCTCGCTCCCGTCCGCGGCGGTGAATGGCACGGGCCTGATCGAGGGCCCCACCAGGCTTCCTTCGAACCTCTCGAGGAGCTCCTGCTGGCTCTCGCCCTGGTCGCACATCCAGCCGTTGAAGTAGACGAGCGCCTGCACCTGGTCGTTGCCGGTCGCGGCGTTGGAGATGACATTGCCGCCGTAGGAGTGGCCGACGAGCACGATCGGACCGGTCAGGGTCCGCAGGAATTCGGCGAGGTAGGTCGCGTCGCCAGCGAGATCGCGAAGCGGGTTGGCGAATCCGATGGCGCGGAATCCTTGGCGCTGCAGGGCGCGGATCTCGGCGTCGAAGCCGGTGGCGTCGGCCCAGGCGCCGTGGACCAACACGATCGTCGGGGTCTCAGCAGCCATCGTCGTCACCGCTCCTTTGTTGACGGTTTGCCCGATGCCGCGACTGTACCCCGCCCGGCAGGCGTGCGCAGCCTAACCAGCAGCCCTGCCCACGGCCGATGGGCTGGCCAAGGGCCAAGAAGTCGAGCCTAGATCTCGAGCCGAGCGTCCTCCAGGTCGAGGTCGCGCTCGATGCGGTGCATGACCTCGTTGCTGATCTCGCCCTGGTTGCGGAGCAGCACGATCTCGCGGCGCTGACCACGCCCTGGCTCGAGCAACGCTCGTGGGATGGGCTCGGTCGCGGGTTGTTCGTGCTCGCGGTCCTGTAGTGGCTCTGGGCGAGCTCAACCGCCAGGACTTCGGCATCACCACCAACATCCCCATGGACAGCGGGGGTGGTCATCGGCGACCGCATCCAGGTCTTCATCGAGATCGAAGCCATCCTCACCTCGTCCCCACCGGCCGACACCGGGTGCCGGCGGTCGCCGCGGTGGAGATCATGTCGGTCGAGCGGACGAGCTGAACTGCCCGCTCGTGACCACGGAGCGCTCGGTAGGCTAAGCCATGACCTGGGAGGAGTCATGGTGGTACCGGTGATCGGCCGTTGGTTGGCCGCAGTCGTCGGCGGCCTGCTCGTGCTCACAGTGTGGGGCAGTGTGATCGGCACGTTGATCGTGCCCCGCCCGGTGGGCAGCCGGCTGACCCGGTGGGTAGACCGGATAGTGAACGGTGCGTTCAGTCTGGCGACCACGGCAATCGCCGACTTCCGGCGGCGTGACCGGGTGCTGGTCGGGCAGGCGGCGGCCATCTTGCTCATGCAGCTGGCGGCCTGGCTGGGGGTGGCGTTGCTTGGGTACGGGTTGCTGCTGTGGCCGTTGGTCCCTGGCGGCCTGGGGGAAGCGTTCATCGTAGCCGGGTCTTCGCTGTTCACCCTTGGGTTCAGAGAGCCGGCAGGGGCGCCCTCGGCGGTCGTGTTCGCCGCCGCGGCGACCGGTCTGGTGATCGTGACCTTGCAGATCGCCTACCTGCCGACGCTGTATGGGGCGTTTAACCGGAGAGAGACCGAGGTGACGCTGCTGAACGTGCGGGCCGGGGTGCCGTCCTGGGGCCCAGAGCTGCTGACACGCACCCACTACGCGCTGGGATCGGGCATGTCGACCCTTGATACGCTGCCCGACCTGTATGCCCAGTGGGAGCGCTGGGCTGCCGACGTCACCGAGAGCCACACCACCTATCTGCCGCTGGTGCGGTTTCGCTCGCCCCGGCCGCTGTCCTCCTGGGTGACGGCGCTGCTGGCGGTGCTGGACTCCGCCGCCCTGTTCCTGGCGCTGTCCCCCAAAGCGGCCCCGGTGGTCCCGGCTCGCCTGTGTCTGCGGAGTGGGTTCACCTGCTTCACCCAGATCGCCCGGGCGATGGGCTTTGCGGTGCCCGACGAAGCCGACCCGGATGGGCGGATCAGCCTGAGCTACCAGGAGTTCCTGGATGCGGTCGCCCGGATGCGCGAGGTCGACTTCCCGATCGAGCGTGAGCCCGCCGACGCGTGGGCTGATTTCGTCGGCTGGCGGATCAACTACGAGCAGGCCGCCTACGCCGTGGCCGCCGCTGTCGACGCTGTTCCGGCGCTGTGGTCGGGTCCGCGCCGCCACGGCGGTCCCGCCATCGCGCCCATCCGCCCGCCACTTGGCCGACCGCCCAAGTGAGCCGCAGCGATGCTCCGGGCGCTGGTAGCCCTGCGTCGCGGGCGGCGGCTGGGCCGGGCAGGCCACGACAGCGTCGGCGCCTCGATCGGCCTCACTCTCGCCTACGAAGCCTGGCGCACGCGCCCGTTTCGCGCCGACACTGCACGGACCGCAAGGGATGCGATTTGACCCGGCAACCTGAGCTGCGTAGACGCACCGGCGCCGGTCGCTGGTTCAACGCTCCTGGGGGATGTCTCAGCCTGGTCCCGGGTGCCGCCGGAGGGGCCGGCGTTGACGCCGCACGTGCCGTCACAGAAGGGCTGGTTCTGGGTGCGGCCACAGGCGCACAGCGCGGCTCGGGTCTCGCGCAGCGGCCCCTCGGGAGTGTCCAGGACCAGATCGCCGCGGACCAGCAGCGGCCCCCGGGAGTCAGGGGTGATGCTGGTCGGACGGGTCGGCTCCTCAAGTTCTGCTGCCAGCAGGCGGTAGTGGAGCGCGCCGGTGGGACAGCGGCGGACGACCTCGGCCACGGCCTGGGCGTCGGCCAGGTCGGCGCGGATCCAGGGCCGGCGGGTTGGGTCGAACACCCGCGGCAGCCCGCGGACGCATTCGGCGTCGTGGCGGCAGCGGCCCCGGTCGTAGAACACGGTGACCTCCGGGGCCGCATACGCCCGGCCAAGCCGGTAGTCGTCAGCTGGGGTGGCCATGGTCACTGGGGACGGCCGGGTCACCAGCGACCAAATCGGCCTGGTCGGGGGGGCGGCGCAGGTAGGCACGGACGAACGGACAGAGCGGGACGAGCTTGAGCCCACGGCCGCGGAGGTCGGCCAGGGCGCCGGCGACCAGCCGCTCGCCCAGCCCCTGGCCCACGAAGGCGGGGTCGACCTCGGTATGGACCAGCAACACCACACCTGGCTCGGACCGGTACTCGACCAGCCCGGCGCGCGTCGTTCCCAGCCAGAGCTCGTAGCGCGACGCCCGCGGGTTGTCGGTGACACGAGGTTCCGTCGGCATGGCCATCACCTCGATGGTCCTGGTCTCGGGCTACCGCCCGAGCGGCTGGCCCGCCCTGGCCCGGGAGCCCTCGCGGGTCGCAGGCCGTCGGTCCGGGTCCGATCGGGGAAGCGGCTGGCGTACTCCTGCCCGAGCTGGAGGATGCGCTCGGTGTGCTTCCGCAGTGCGGATCGTGCCGCTGGACATGAGGATCACCTCACCGAGGTCAGGGATGCACGTAGGAGGCGTAGCCGAGGTCGAGGCGGATCGACTCCATGACCCAGAAGGTGGTGCTGGGGGTGAACACGTCGGCCGCTGCCAGCACCCCGGTGTACTTCTCGATGACCGGTGCTGCGGCGGCGGCCGTCGTTGCGTCGAGAAGGCCCTTCACCGCGGCCCAGACGTTCTCGCCGTACTTTTGGAAGTACGGCGTGGGATCAACGGTGGGAAGCGCCGTCCTGACGCTGGCGTCGATGTCGGCCATGTACTGCTGGTGCAGCCTGACGTCGTCGCGGGTGCCGAGCCTGCCCAGGTGGCCGCCGATGAAGTGCTTCCACGGGTAGGACAGGGCGTTCGCCGGGGCCTGGAGGTAGCCGGGGATGTCTTCGGTGAGGTTGCTGAGGTAGACCGGTGCCCAGCCTGGGTTGACGATGTCGACCAGCATGAGCGTGTCGTGGTCGGGCAGGTGGATGTAGCTGTTGTCGGGCGTGTGGTTGGGGCCGTGCCAGGCCAGCTCGATCCGCTCACCGCCGATGTCCAGGGTGTGGCGGTCCTGGAAGGTCTCGGTCGGCGCCGGCCGGGCCGGGTCGTCGTCGCGCAGCAGGAGCCGGCGGGTCTCCTCGTGGCCGATGCGGACCACGCCTGGGTCGAACAGCGAGGATGCGCCGGCGTGGTCGGCGTGGTGGTGCGAGTAGATCAAGTGGGTGACGGTGTTGCTGACGCCGTTGGCGGCGGCGACCTCGTCCACGGCCCGCTGGAGGTTGTGGCCGATCGTCGGCGGCGCGTCGAGCAGCACGACACCGTCGGGGGTGGTCAGGAAGGCCGCCTGGTAAGTGCCGTCGGTGACCCAGTAGAGGTTCCGCTCCACGCGGCCGACGTAGTAGCCCTGGTCGTTGAGGGCGGGGCCGAGCGACGAGCGAGGGACCGGCGCGTAGTCCGGCAGCGCTGGGACGCTGGGAGCGCCCGAGTCGGGGGATGTCCCAGTTGTCGTTTCCGGCGTGCTCATCGAGCTCTCCTTGTCGAGGCGTCCCGGGGAACCGGACCGATTCCACTGGCAGGCATCGTGGCCGCCACAGCCAGGCGATCGAATCCGGGAATTCCTTAGTCCGTGACCCCAGTTCAAGCTGCTGGGAGGAGAGATGAGCCGAGCATCGGCACGGTCGGGATGGTGAGGTTGCCGTCAGCGCAGTTGCTCGGCCGGCAACGCGAGCGCGAGGTGCTCGAACGGCTGCTGGAGGCCGCGCGCGGCGGGCACGGCGGGGTCCTGGTCGTGCACGGAGAGCCGGGCATGGGCAAGACCGCGCTGCTGGAGGACGCGATCCAGGCGGGGCGGGAGTTCCGGGTCGTCCGCACCGTCGGCGTCGAAGGGGAGATGGAGCTCGCCTACGCGGCGCTGCAGCAGCTGTGCTCGCCGATCCTGGAGCTCGCCGAACGTCTTCCGCAGCCGCAGCGCGATGCGGTTGCCGTCGCATTCGGCCACAGCGCCGGCCCGACCCCCAATCCCTTCTTGGTCGGACTGGCGGCCCTCGGCCTGCTGTCCGAGGCCGCCGAGGAGCGGCCGGTCCTGTGTGTTGTCGATGACGCGCAGTGGCTCGATCGCGCGTCGGCGCGGGCGCTTGGATTCGTGGCTCGCCGCCTGTTGGCGGAGAAGATCGCGCTCGTGTTCGGGGCGCGCGAGCTGGGCGAGGCGCTGGCGGGCTTTCCAGAGCTTCACGTCGGGCCCTTGGGGCATCGCGATGCCCACGCGCTGTTGGAATCGGCCCTGCCGGCTCGCCTCGATGAGCAAGTGCTGGAGCGGATCGTTGTCGAGACCCACGGGAATCCGCTCGCGCTGTTGGAACTGCCGCGCGGGTTGACGCCAGCGCAGCTCGCGGGCGGGTTTGGTTTGCCCGCGGCGCTGCCGCTGTCCGCACGGATCGAGGAGAGCTTCACCCGGCGGCTGGCGAGGCTCCCGGTTGGTGCGCGGCGCTTGTTGCTGGTGGCCGCGGCCGACCCGGTCGGCGATCTGGCGCTGGTGTGGCGGGCCGCGCAGCGGCTCGGCATCCCCGAGTCGGCCGCGCAGACGGTCGAATCGGACGGCTTGTTGGCATTCGGGGCAGGGGTGGTGTTCCGTCATCCGCTAGTTCGCTCGGCGGTCTACCGGGCAGCCGGGGCGGCCGAGCGGAGCGAGGCCCACCGCGCCCTCGCGGACGCGACCGACCCAGACATCGACCCGGATCGCCGCGCCTGGCACCGGGCGCAGGCGACATCCATGCCCGATGAGGAGGTCGCCGCGGAGCTGGAGCGTTCGGCAGCGCGAGCGCAGGCGCGGGGCGGGTTCGCCGCCGCCGCGGCCTTCCTCGAGCGCTCCTCGGTGTTGACCCTTGACCCCGCGCGTCGCGCCGGGCGGGCCCTGGCCGCGGCCCAGGCAACCCAGCAGGCGGGGGCGCTGGACGAGGCGCTCATGCTCGCTGAGAGCGCGGATGCGGGCCCGCTGGACGAATTCCAGCGAGCCCAGGTCGACGTCCTTCGCGCTCGCATCTCCTTCGCCACCGATCGTGGCAGCGAGGCGCCGCCCCTGTTGCTCACGGCGGCCAAGCGACTGGAACCGCTGGACGTGCAACTCGCGCGTGAGCTCTACCTCGACGCGCTGACCGCCGCCCTCTTCGCCGGTCGCCTGGGAGGCGCAGGCGATGCTCGACACGTCGCCGCCGCGGCACGGGCCGCGCCGCCATCGGCGCCTCCGCCGCGGGCGGCGGATCTGCTGCTCGACGGGCTGGCGATGCTCATCAGCGAAGGGCCCGCGGCCGGAACGCCGATCCTGCGCAAGGCGTTGCGCGCGGTCCACCGCGACAAGATCCGAACCGAGGAAGGGCTGCGTTGGCTGTGGCTGGCCGGTCGGGCAGCCGGATTCATCTGGGACTACGAAGGCTGGGACTCGCTGACCACCCAGCAGATCCGAGCTGCCCGTGCGGTCGGCGCCCTCGCGCACCTCCCGCTCGCGTTCAGCACGCGCGTGGGGGTCCACATCTTCGCGGGAGAGCTGGCGGCGGCCGCGTCGCTGGTCCAGGAGGCGGACGCACTCGCCGAGGCCACCGATGGTCGCATCGTCCCCCCGTACGGGGCCCTCGCGCTGGCCGCATTCCGTGGCCGTGAGGATGAGGTCACACGGTTGGTCCGAACCAGCACCCAGGACTTCATCGCCCGCGGCGAGGGGATGGGACTCACGGTCGCGCAGTGGGTGACCGCCGCGCTCTACAACGGCCTGGCACGCTACGAGGAGGCGTTCGCCGCGGCCGCGCAGGCCGCCGCCGAACCACATGAGCTGTGGTTCTCGACCTTCGCGGCCGTGGAGCTGATCGAAGCCGCCAGCCGCAGCGGTCGAAGCGAGCCTGCCGCACAAGCCCTTGCGCTGTTGCGCGAATCGACCCACGCCAGCGGCACCCCGTGGGCACTGGGGGTCGAAGCGCGCTCCCGGGCCCTCCTTCATCGAGGGGAAGCCGCCGAGACGCTCTATTGCGAGGCGATCGACCGCCTGCAACCGACGCGCCTTCGTGTGGACCTCGCGCGGGCGCATCTGCTGTACGGCGAGTGGCTACGACGGCAACGCCGACGCCTTGACGCACGCAAGGAACTACGGGTCGCCCACGACCTCTTCTCCGACTTCGCGATGGAGGCGTTCGCCGAGCGCGCCCGGGTCGAGCTGCAGGCCACAGGCGAGCACGCCCGCAAACGGACCCTGGACACCCTTGACCAACTCACCCCGCAAGAGGCGCAGATCGCGCGCCTCGTCGCGCAAGGACACACCAACCGGGAGATCGCCGCGCAGCTGTTCATCAGCCCGAGCACGGTCGAGTACCACCTACGCAAAGCGTTCCGCAAGCTCAACGTGAAGACACGCACCCAGCTTGCACTCCGCATGTCGTAGTTGAACCGTATTGGCCAGTCGACGGGAGCGCCTGCTGCCGCTTGGCGGTGGGAGGTCAGGTGTTACAAGCTGCACGAGCTCGCGCCGCTGCCCCTCCAGCAGCTCGGGGCAGACGGCGGGTCGGCGCCGGACCTAGGCGACGAGGTAGGTCTCATAGAGCACACTTGCGGCCTGGCGGCTGGCGACGCTGATGAAGACGCCCTTGTTGAGCCAGTCGAGCTCGGGAGCGGCGGTCTCGATTCGGGTTGCGGTGCGGAAGGTGTACTCGCTGGCGTCGACATCCTCACCGCGCCCGAGCCGAGCCAGGACCTCGGCGCTGCCATGTCGGATGCCCCAGGATTGGACGTAGAGCAGCTCGCCCCGGTCGGTCTGGAGGGTGTAGCGGATGTCGCCGAGGGCGGTGCCGTCGGGGAGGACGACCTGCCAGTCGGCGCTGGCCCCGGGGAGTAGCTTCCCGCTGATCGCAGGACCAGTGAAGGTGCCGGCGGTCAGCGGCACGATGCGCCGGTGGCCCTGGGCGGTGCCGCCGAGCTCCTGCGGTTGGCCAAGGGCGGCCTCCAGCCGGTAGACCTGGGTGAGGCGAGGATCTGGAAGCTGATTCCTCATGGCCGCTCCGGCAGGGTCGCTGGGGTGGGGCTGGAGCGGGGTGACGGTGATGTGCATCCATTCATAGAGCGGCAGCGCACCCAGCAGACCATCGAGGTGGGCTTGGCTGTCGGCACGGTACAGGCCAACGACCGTGGTATTGCCGGCCGCGGCGGGCCGGTTCCAGACCCGGACAAGATGCCCTTCGTTCACCAGCTTGGCGGCGGCGGCTGCCTCGGCGCTCTCGCGGTCCTTGACCTCAGAGATTGGGGTCCCGTCGGGAACGTTGACCTCGAACTCGACCAGGAATTCCATGGGCTTCTCCTCCTGCCCCTGCTTGAGACTCGGCGGTGACGTGGCCTCACGTCGTCCGGTCGGGAAGCTCCCGCCTTGCGTGAAGCCTGAAGCTGGCATCACGATCGAGCTCTCGATGGCGCGTCGCGCCCGTGGCGACCCTGGCCGGTACCCTGGCCTGCATTCCGGGCGGCCCCAGTGGTGGTGTGGTCGGGCGCAGAAGGACTTGAGCCTCACTGGCCGAGCCAGGCCGGCACGCCCTGCGCTTATGCGCACCAAACCAAGTCGTAAGATACGGTCAAGATGTCCTGCTTTTCATGGCCGACCGTCCCGCAGCGGTGGGGCAGGTGAAGCTGCGCGGGCGGCGTAGCGAGTGCGCTGTGCTCGACGGGATGCTCGCGGCCGTTCGCGAGGGTGAAAGCCGCACGCTGGTGGTGCGGGGCGAGGCGGGGGTCGGCAAGACCGCGTTGTTGGCCTACTTGCTGGAGCGCGCGTCAGGCTGTCGTATTGCGCGAGCGGCGGGTGTCGAGTCCGAGATGGAGCTGGCGTTCGCTTCCTTGCATCAGCTGTGCGCGCCGATGCTGGATCGCGTGGGGCGGCTTCCCGCGCCGCAGCGTGACGCGCTGGAGATCGTCTTCGGGTTGCGTGCGGGGGGCACGCCGGATCGGTTCCTGCCCTACGGTGCCATGATGCTCGCCGCGTTCCGGGGACGGGAGCCTGAGGCATCCACGCTGATCGAGTCCGCCATCAAGGACGCCACCGCCGCCGGCCAGGGAGCCGGCGTCCAAACTGCCCAATGGGTAGCCGCAGTCTTGTTCAACGGCTTGGGCCGCTACGAGCAGGCGCTGGCCGCAGCCCGGCAGGCGAGCCAGGGAACACCGCATATAGCTGTCTCCGCTTGGGCGTTGACCGAGCTGATCGAGGCGAGCACCAGGACCGGAGAGGACCGGCTTGCCACCGATGCGCTCGAGCGACTCGGCGAAGAAACACGTGCCAGCGACACCGACTGGGGCCTGGGAGTCGAGGCTCGCTCGCGCGCGCTGCTGAGCGAGGGCAAGACCGCCGAGCGCCTGTACCGCGAAGCGATCGAGCGGCTGGGTCGTACGCGGCTGCGTCCGGAGCGCGCCCGCGCGCATCTGCTCTACGGCGAGTGGCTGCGCCGCGAGGGCCGGCGTACCGATGCGCGCGCGCAGCTCCGCACCGCCCACGACCTGCTCGCCGCGATCGGCATGGAAGCATTCGCCGAGCGTGCCCGGATCGAACTGCAAGCCACTGGCGAGAGGGTGCGCAAGCGCACCGTCGCAACGCACGACGAGCTCACCGCGCAGGAGCGGCACATCGCGCAGCTCGCTCGCGACGGCCTCTCCAATGCCGAGATCGCCGCCCGGCTGTTCCTTAGCCCTCGGACAGTCGAATGGCACCTGCGCAAGGTGTTCACCAAGCTCGGGATCAGCTCCCGCACGGGCCTGCACGACGCGCTGCCCAGCCGAGACCAGAACGCCGCGCCCGCGTAGGCACCCGGGTAGCCCTGGGCCGTCAGGTGCTCGGCGAGGCAAGGGGCTGATCAATTGCGCGATCCTCCGCTCACGACCCGGAACGGCGGGCCAGGGCACCGGCCAGGGTCGCCACGGGCCCGACGCGCCATCGAGAGCACGCGTGACCGGTACTGACACCCGTACTGGCACCGGTACAGACACCAGGAGTCTTGCGGGCGCGAGCCGCCAGCGACAGCGCGAGCATGGACGCCATAGCCAACCCGATCGGCCGGTGCTGCCGGCTAGCGTGGAGGAAAGCCATGTCGTACGTCCAGGTCGGCACCGAGAACGGCGCCGGCATCAACATCTACTACGAAGATCACGGCAGCGGCCAGCCGGTGGTGCTGATCCACGGCTACCCGCTGAACGGGCACTCCTGGGAACGCCAGGAACGCGCGTTGCTGCAGGCCGGGTACCGGGTGATCGCCTACGACCGGCGCGGCTTCGGCCAGTCCAGCCAGCCCACCGTGGGGTATGACTATGACACCTTCGCCGCCGACCTCAACACTCTGCTCGAGCACCTGAACCTGACCGGCGTCGTGCTGGGCGGCTTCTCCATGGGCACCGGCGAGGTCACCCGCTACCTGAGCCGCTACGGCTCCACCCGGGTGGCCAAGGCGGCGATGTTCGGCGTCATCCCGCCGTTCCTGCTCAAGACCGACGACAACCCCGAAGGAGTCCACGGGCAGGTGTTCGACGACATCAAGACAGCCATCGTCGCCGACCGGTACGCCTACTTCCAGAATTTCCTGGACAACTTCTACAACACCGACAAGCTCGCCCCCGCCCGGATCAGCGACCGGGCCTGGCAGGCCTCCTTCACCGTCGCCGCCGCCTGCTCACCCTATGCCACCTACGCCTGCGTGGACACCTGGCTGACCGACTTCCGCGACGACCTGCCTAAGATCGACGTCCCCACGCTGGTCGTGCACGGCACCGAAGACAGGATCCTGCCGTATGCGGCCACCGCGGCCCGGCTGCCCGGGCTGATCAAAGACCTCCGGCTGGTCACCGTCGACGGCGGGCCGCACAACATCGGCTGGACCCACCCCGGCGAAGTCAACGAGGCGCTGCTGAAATTCCTGCGCAGCTGAGCCCCGGCCGTATCACCACCCAGACAACGACCACCGAAGGAGTGACCATGTCGAACCACTTCAGCGCCGCCAACCTCAAGTCCCCGGGCGACGATGCCCGTCTGGACCTGACCGACCTGTTCGTGTTCGCGGCGCCCGATCACCCCGACCGGACCGTGCTGATCATGAACGCGAACCCCTTCACGCAAGGCAACGGGTTCCACCCGGATGCGGTCTACCGGTTCAACATCGACAACGACGGGGACGCGCTGGCCGATGTGGCGTTCAGCTTCACCTTCTCCCAGCCCCAGGACGGCCGGCAAACCGCCACCGCCTATTACGCCACCGGCAGCGACGCCCAGACCCGCGAGCCACGTGGTGAGCTGCTCATCCAGGCCACCCCGGTGGGCTTGGACGCCATGGCCACGCCCGTCCAGGCCGGCCCCTGCCGGCTGTTTGTCGGCAAACGCAGCGACCCCTTCTTCGCCGACGCCGACGGCGTCCTGCACTGGCTGGTCGACGGCCAACAAGGAAGCTTCCAGTGGACCGGGACCGACACCTTCGCCGGCGCCAACATCTTCTCCATCGTGCTGGAGGCACCCAACGACCTGCTCGGCCGCGAGCCGAGCATCGGAGCATGGATCACGACCAGCCTGCGCCGCGAGGGTACGCTCGTGCCCATGGACCGGGAAGGCAACCCGTCGTTCAACCCGATCCTCAACCCCAACGGCATCAAAGACGAGTTCAACGCCACCGACCCGGTCGACGACGTGAAGCACTACCTGCAGCCGCTGTCGGAAACGCTGCGGCGGCATGGCTACCCACCAGACGACGCCACCGCCGCGGCCCGCACCCTGCTGCCCGACATCCTCCACTACGACCGCACCAGGCCGGCCCACTACCCCAACGGCCGGGTCATGACCGACGACGTCTTCTCCTCCCGCATGATCTTCATGGTCCACGGGCAGGCCACCCCCCAAAACATCAGACCACACCAAGATCTGACGGCCGCGTTCCCATTCCTCGGAATGCCGAACCCTTAGCGGCCACGGCCAATCTTCTCCGCGCAGAAGCGGACTCGGGCCCGGCTGGCCACGGCGGCGACCCGTTCGGGCCCCAGCACCGCCGGGAGTCGGCGAAGCATGCTGGGCAGGCGCCGGGCCGACACGACCGGTACGCCGTCCACGACGACCTTGCCCCAGGGGACCCGGGCACCGTGGACGGCGACGATCGGAACCACCACCACGCCCGGGTCAGGCAGGACCTGGGCGGCCCGGTCGGCCTCGAACGACACCGCCCGCATCGTGGGGGCGAGGGAGTAGCGGCCGTGCCACAGCCGCCCGGTCGGGTCGAGCTGGAGGCCCAGTTCAGGCCGCGGTGGCGGAGGATGCCCCGCGTGTCGCGCACACCTGGCCGGTCCCGCCCAGTGTGGGTGAGCACCTGAATCACCCGAAGCGGGTGATGACGCTCACCTCGCTCGACCGCATAGTGATGGCAAGAGGCCAGCCAGTAGCGGGTGCGGGTGCAGGTGCAGGCACATGGATGGGGACGGTCTGCCCAGGCTTGAGGTCCTGGCGATCTCGGATCAGCCCGACCAGCGTATCGAGGCGCAACCTGAGCGATGGGAGCACGGCTTGGCTGATGCGGAGCAGGTCAAGGAGGCCGCCGAGGCGTACGTCTACGGCTATCCGCTGGTGTACGACCTGCAGGAGGTCGCGGAGTTCGTGGAGGGCGGCGGTTCGCTGCCGATCCAGGCGCCCTACAACACCTTCGCCTACGCGCGCCGGCTGCTCGGCCCTGAGACCAAGTTCGTCTCGCCCAACAACGACACCCTGTACGTGATCGCCATGCTCGACGTGCGCCAGGGCCCGGTCGTGCTGCACGTGCCCGACACCCACGATCGCTACTACGTGCTGCAGTTCGTGGATGCCTGGTCCAACAACTTCGCCTACATCGGACGCCGCGCCAGCGGCACCGCCGAAGCCGAGTTCCTGCTCACCGACTCCGCCTACGACGGGCCGGTTCCTGATGGCATGACGGTGGTACGGGCCCCGACCGGGGTGTTCACCATCGTCGGGCGGATCCAGGTCGACGGCGACGCCGATCTGCCGGCCGTCCACGCCCTGCAGGATCAGTTCACCCTGACCCCGCTGCCGGCCGGTACGGACGGCGCGTCCCCGGCGCAGGTCGCCGGCGTCCCCGAGCCCGATCCGCAGGTCCACGACGACCTACGCTGGTGGGAGCAGTTCCGGGTCGCCCTGGCGGCGTTCCCCCCGCCCGCTGCGGATGCGCCGTTCGTGGTCCTGGCCGAGCGGTTGGGCCTGACCGCAGCCCAGTCACCGTATGTGGATCCTGATCCCCCGCTTGCCGAGCTGCTGGTCGCCGGCCAGCAGGCCGGCCAGGCCAAGATCGAGGAGCTCGCCGGCAGCGGCGGCGGGGATGCTGCGGGCTGGAGCAGCGCCATGCACATGTTCGACTACAACCTGGACCAGCTCGGCCCCGGCACCATCGACGGGCCCGAATGGAAGATCACCGACCGCCCCACGGCCTATGTGACCCGAGCCGTGGCCGCCCGCGCCGGGCTGTGGGGCAACCACGGCTATGAGGCCAACTACGCCTTCGTCTGGACCGACCACGACGGCCAGCCGCTGGACGGGTCCAACCGCTACGAGCTGCGGCTGGCGTCGCCCCCACCAGTCGACGCCTTCTGGTCGCTGACCATGTACGACGTCCCCGACTTCTACCTGGTCGCCAACCCGATCGACCGCTACTCCATCGGCGACCGCACTCCGGGCCTCCACACCGCTGACGACGGCTCGGTGACCATCTTTATGCAGAGCGACTCCCCCGGCCCCGACAACGAGTCCAACTGGCTACCGACCCCTGAGAGGAGGTTCCGCCCGATCCTGCGCATGTACCAGCCGCAGAAGGCAATCCTGGATGGAACCTACGTCCTCCCCGCAGTCCGCAAGGTCGACTAGAGGGCGGACCCGTCCGGGCACCGACGCCGTACGGCGTTCCCGCGCCCGGGCCACGCCCACCCGATCCCTCCCTTCACGGGCGGCCAACAAAGGAAGCGTGATGACAGATAGATCCCTAGATGAACTCGGTCCCGTTGACTACATCGTGGTCGAGTTTCCAGCGGGAGCGAGCAACTTCACGGGCGAGATGGCTGCAGAGCTGCTCGCGTTGGTCGACTCCGGAACCATCCGCGTGATCGACATACTGATCCTTACCAAGAACGAGGACGGTGTCGTCGAGGCGATGGAGTTCTCCGATGCCGGCGAGCTCGGAGAGCTACAAGCACTCGAGGCCCAGCTGGCGGACCTATTGGCCGAGGAAGACGTCGAGCACCTCGCCGCTGCCATGGAGCCGGGAAGCACTGCCGGAGTGCTCATCTGGGAGAACCTGTGGGCTGCGCCATTCGCATCGGCGGCGCGGCGTTCGGGTGGC
>Ga0184638_1000008_pt1 | contig 45672 bp, 42 predicted proteins | sample PLM31_50_b2_FD_133141 | JGI IMG/M metagenome (GOLD analysis project Ga0184638, IMG submission 133141) | Groundwater sediment microbial communities from an aquifer in East River, Colorado, USA - PLM3-1_50_b2 | ecosystem: Environmental > Terrestrial > Soil > Riparian zone | place: USA: East River... | reverse complement strand
TCCGCGTTCGAGCCCTGCATGACGAAGTTGACGGCAAGCCGCTCCCCGAGCGAACGTGTGGCGCGATTCGACGCGCGGATCTCGGGTGTCGGCCGTCTTCGCCCGAGCAGGCTCGTCGCATAGCCGTCACGCTTTGACTGCTCGATCGTGCGCTGGATGAAGTCCTGCACGAGCGGGAAGCGCGCGAGGTATGCGTCGATGTATTGCTGCGCTTGCTCACGCGGGATCTCGAGGTTCTCCGAGAGACCAAAGGCCGAGATGCCGTAGACGATTCCGAAGTTGATCATCTTGGCAATCGAGCGATCGCCGCCCGTCAGCTCTGACGGCTCTTTGCCGAGAACCTCGACCGCCGTCGCCGTGTGGATGTCGTCACCGCGCGCGAAGGCCTCGCGCAGCTTCGGCTCGCCGGACACGTGGGCCAGGATGCGCAACTCGATCTGCGAGTAGTCCGCGGACAGGAGACGGTGCCCGGTCTCCGGGATGAACGCTGAGCGGATCTCCTTGCCGAGCTCGGTGCGGATCGGGATCGCCTGCAGGTTCGGGTTGGAGGTCGAGAGCCTCCCGGTCGAGGCAACGGTCTGGTTGAAGTGCGTATGGAGTCGGCCGTCCGTCTCGGAGATGAGCGAGGGCAGCGGCCCAAGGTACGTGTTCAGGAGCTTCGAGTACTCGCGCCACTCCTCGATCACCTCGACGATCTCGTGCTCCTGCCGGATCGAGCGCAGAACGCGCGTGTCCGTCGAGTAGCCGGTCTTGCCCTTTCGGCCCGGAGTGAGGCCGAGCTTCTCGAACAGGATCCGCGCGACCTGCTGCGTCGAGCCGATCATGAACTCCTCGCCGGCGAGCTCGTAGGCCTTCGCCTCGAGCTCTTCGAGGCGGTCGGCCAGCCGCGCGGTGATCTCCCCCATGCGGTACGTGTCGATCTTCACGCCCGCGTCCTCCATCGCTGCGAGGACTGCGGTCAGCGGGAGCTCGATGTTGCGGTACAGATCTTCCGCACCGCGCTCGCGGACCCGCTCCAGCATCGTCGGCGCAAGGCGCCGCGGGATCTCCGCGTGCCGCACGAGCGCAGCCGTCTCTTCGTCGGTTGCCGGCGCCGGGATCGGCTCCACGCCGTACTCCTGCGCCAGGTCGTCCAACTCGTACCCGGCGCGTCCCGGCTCGATCAGGTACGCAAGCAGCATGGTGTCCTCTGCCGGCTCCATCGTCAGCCGCGGCAAGGCCTTGAAGTCGTGCGCGATCAGGTCGGCCTCGTCGAGCCTGCGCTCGAGGCCGGCGCTCCACTCGCCGACGAGCACGCCGCCCTCCTCCTGGGCCAGCGCGAAATGGCGGTCGCGGATCGCGAGCCCGGCGCGGCCGCGCACCTCGGGAAACTCGCCTTCGCGCCACGCCACTTCCGTTCCCTCGACGCGCATAGGCTGCGCGGGAACGGCCTCGTCGAGGATGTCGACGCGCCCGAGCAGGTTGCGGAACTCGAAGCGGCGGAACATCTCGCGCAACTCCGATCGATCGGGCGGCAGAAGCACGAGCTCTGCCGGTTCGCAGTTGAGCTCGAGGTCCCTTCGCATCGTCGCGAGCTGCTTCGACTGTCGGGCCTGTTCGGCGTGCTCCGTGATGTTCTTGCGGCGAGCCGGAGACAGCTCGTCGACGTGGTCGATCACCTCTTCGAGCGAGCCGTACTGGGCGATCAGCTGACCGGCGGTCTTGTCGCCGATTCCCGGCACGCCCGGAATGTTGTCCGAGCTGTCGCCCTTCAGCCCGATGAAGTCCGGGATCTGCTCCGGCCTGATTCCGTAGCGCGCTTCGACGCGATCGGGCGTATAGACCTGCACGTCCGAGACGCCGCGCGGGGTCATCATCAGGCTGACGTTGTCGGAGACCAGCTGGAACGCGTCCCGGTCGGTCGACACGATGCACGTTCTGATGCCGGCTTCGTCGGCTTGAGTCGCGAGCGTGGCGATGACGTCGTCCGCCTCCCAGCCCTCGAACTCGAGGTTGCGGTAGCCGAAGGCCTCGACGATCGGCCGGAAGTACGGAAACTGCTCGCCGAGCAAATCGGGAGTCGGGCGCCGGTCCGCCTTGTACGTCTCGGCAAGCTCGAGCCGTTCGGCCGGCCGGGTGTCCCACGCCACCGCCACCCCTTTCGGCCGGTAGTCCGACAGCAGCTTGAAGAGCATGTTCGTGAAGCCGAGCAGCGCGTTGGTGGGGAAGCCCTCGGTCGTAGCGAGCTCCTCGGGCAGCGCGAAGAAGGCCCGGTAGGCCAGGTTGTTTCCGTCGACGAGGAAGAGCTCGGCGTCGCGGGCGGGCCCGTCGTCGAGCTGGAGCTCAGCACCGGTAAGCGTCTTTGGCATGTACCCCAACGCTATCGTCCGGCGCCCATGCAGGACTTCGCGATTCGCCCATTTTCCGAGCCGTCTCTGGACACTTCTTGACCCGGGTTCCGCTCCTTTCCGGCACGCGCCTCATGGTCGTGACCGCGGAGGACGACGCTCTAGTGCTCAGGCCGCCTCCGCCGGCCGAGGGAGTCGCCGACGTCGGCGCAGCGGTGCGGGATGCCTTGCGCTTCCCTCTCGCCGGTGAGCCGCTCGAGGCGCTCGTGACCCGAGGCGCGCGGGCGACGATCGTGGTCGAGCCGCCACAGCTGCCACTGCCCGGCACCGAACGAGATCCGAGGCAGGCTGCGATCGCCGCCACGGTGGCGGAGCTCGAGCGCCTCGGGATTCCGACCGGGTACCAGACGCTGCTCGTGGCCGGCGGCCTGGCTCGGCGCGCGGGCAACGAGCAACTAGAGACGCTCGTCTCGCCTGAGTTTGCGCGGCGCTTTCACGGCCACGTCGAGGTTCACGACGTGGAAAGCGACGACCTAGTCGAGGTCGGCGCGTCGGGATCGATCCGCTTACGGGTGAATCCGGCGCTCGTCCAGACCGACGTGGTGATCGTCGTCACGGCCGCGGAAACCGTTCTGCACGGCGGACCGGCTGCGCTCGTCGGCGCGGCTGGAGCCGAGGTGCTGCGCGCAGCCGGCGCATACTCGCTGCTGGAGACCACCGGCTCGCAAGGCTGGCGGCTCGGTCTCGAGCTCGAGCGCGCGCTCCTGCGGCGGGTTCCGGTCATCGGCGCGTCACTCGTGCTCAACCATCCGCGGCTTGGCGGGACGCTCGGCGGATACCCATATGAGCCCGAGGCGCTCGAGAGGGTCGTTCACTCTCCGCTTCGCCATGTCTTTCGGGTTCTTCCGGGCGGCGTGCGTGCGTACGTCCTTCGTTCGCTCCCGCTGGAACGCTCTGCCGCGGCAGCTTTCGCAGGCCCGCCGTCGGTTGCACACACGGAAGCACTCCTGCGAGGCGTCGAATTGCGGGGGATCACGCTGGATCGACCGCTCGACGCCGTCTGCATCGGCATTCCGCGCACGACCCCGTATCTCCCGCGCGAGCGTCCGAATCCACTCCTCGGCGCCTACCTCGGCCTCGGGCTCGCACTGCGGCTCTGGCGAGACTCCTTCCCCCTGGCCGAGGACGGCACCGCGATACTCGTGCACCGCTTCCAGCGCCACTTCAGCCATCCGACGCAGCAACCCTACCGCGCCTTCTTTGCGGCGACCCGCTCGGGCCCCGACGCGGCGGCGCTCGTCGAGGCTGAAGGCGAAGCCGCGGTCGATGCGCGGGCGCTCGCGGCCTACCGGGCGGGACGCTCATGCCATCCGCTGCTTCCGTTCGGCGACTGGGACGCCTGCCAGCCCGCACTCGGCCGGCTCGGTCACGTCTTGGTCGCCGGGTGTCGAGATCACGCGGCCGCGCGCCAACTGGGCTTCGTCCCCACGCACGGCATCGGCGCTGCGCTCACTATGGTCCGTGGCTGGGCCGACCGCCCTCCGCGTGTCGGGTTCCTGTTATCGCCGCCTTACTTCCCGCTGCGCGTGTCTAGCCCGTGATGCCGAGGTAGGCCTTGCGGACCTCTTCGTTCTGGCGCAGCAGCTTCGCGTCGTCCGCCAGCGCCACCTTGCCGGTCTCGAGCACGTAACCACGATTTGCGATCTCGAGCGCCATCATGGCGTTCTGCTCCACGAGCAGGATGGTCGTGCCCTGCTGGTTGATCTCCACGATCGTCTCGAACACGCGCTCGACGAAGATCGGCGCGAGACCCATTGAGGGCTCGTCGAGCATCAACAGGGACGGGTGCGCCATCAGGGCGCGACCGATCGCGACCATCTGCTGCTCCCCTCCGGAGAGCGTGCCGGCCTGCTGCTGCGTGCGCTCTGAGAGCCGCGGAAAGAGCGAGTAAACCCGGTCGAGGTCGCTCCGCAGCTCGGCTCGATCATTGCGCTGGAACGCCCCCATCTCCAGGTTCTCGAGGACGGACATCCGCGGGAAGAGCTTGCGTCCCTCAGGCGACTGCGAGATGCCGCGGCGGACGATGTCGTGGGGCGGGTCTCGCGTGATGTTCCTACCGTTGAACTCGATCGAGCCCTGGCGCGGACGGTTCAGCCCGTTGATGGAACGCAACGTCGTCGACTTCCCCGCCCCGTTGGCGCCGATTAGGGTGACGATCTCGCCTTCGTGGACTTCGAGCGAGATGCCCTTGAGCGCCTCGATCGACCCGTAGTACGTGTGGACGTCCTCGAGGCGAAGCAGCGCGCCGTCGCCGGCCGAAGTGGCGCTCATCCGATCGCCGCCTTGCCGAGATAGGCCTCGATCACGCGCTCGTTGCTCTGGATCTCTTGGGGCGTGCCCTCGGCGATCTTCTCGCCGTAGTCGAGCACGGTCACCCGCTCGGAGATGCCCATCACGACCTTCATGTCGTGCTCGATCAGGAGGATCGTGATCGGCCGCTCGGAGCGGAGCTTCCCCAGGAACTCCGTGAACGCGGCAGTTTCCTGCGGGTTCATGCCTGCGGTCGGCTCGTCGAGGAGCAGCAGCTTCGGCTCGGTCGCGAGCGCGCGAGCGAGCTCGAGCCGGCGCTGGTCGCCGTATGAGAGGTTCTCAGCCAACTCGTCGTCGACGCGACCGATCCCCGAGTAGCGCAACAGCTCGCGCCCTCGCTCGTGTGCGTCGCGTTCTTCGCGCCTGACGCCCGGCGTGCCGAAGATCGAGCCGAGGATTCCGCCCTTCAGCCGGGAGTGCATCCCGACGAGCACGTTCTCGAGCGCCGTCATCTGGGGGAACAGCCGGATGTTCTGGAACGTGCGGCCGATGCCGAGCTTGGTGATTGCATGCGGCGGCTTGGCCGTGACGTCCGTCTCGTCGAAGAGGATGCGGCCGGACGTCGGCTTGTAGACGCCCGTGAGCATGTTGAAGAACGTCGTCTTCCCCGCGCCGTTCGGGCCGATCAAGCTCACGATCGAGCGATCCGGGATGGTGAAATCGAGGTCGGCCACCGCCACGAGGCCGCCGAACTCCTTGCGGATGCTCTCGGCGACGAGCAGATCGCTCATCTCGTCTCCTCCCGCTCGTTCTCGGCTCGGTGGTCGTACAGGGGATCGTCGAGCACCCCGTGGGGCGTCCCTTCCTCGAGCTCCCGTTTCCGGCGCCGCTCCGGGATGAGGCCGACGGGCCGGAAGAGCATCATCAACACGATGATCGTCCCGTAGATCCCGAACTGGTACTTCGCCACCTCGACGTTCAGCGGCGTGTGGGCATTCAGCCAAGCCCCGATGTTCGCGAGGCCTTCGACGTTCAGCCAGGCAAGGATCGCGCCGCCGATGACCACACCCCAGAGACTGCCCATCCCGCCCAGGATGACCATGCAGAGCAGGAAGATCGAGATGTTGAAGTGGAACTGGCTCGGGAATGCTCCCGAGTTGAAGCTGGCGACGTATGCACCCGCGACGCCGCCGAAGAAGGCGCCGATCGCATACGCCCACGTCTTCGTGCGCATCAGCGGGATCCCCATCGCGCCCGCGGCCGTCTCGTCCTCTCGAATGGCAATCCAGGCGCGGCCGAGGCGCGAGTCGCGCAGCCGGAAACAGCAGAACACCGTGATGAGCAGGATGACTAGCGCAGCCCAGTAGAAGAGCCGTGCGCGCTCGAAGGACTGCGCGAAGGAGGTGGGTAAGCCGACAGCGTCGTGCAAGCCTTCTCCAAATCCCGGCGAGTCGATCGGGCTGATGCCGAACGTGCCGTGCGTGAGATCGAAGCCCTTGAGGCTGTCGGCGTTGCGCACGAACTGGGGAATGATCTCGCCGAATCCGAGCGTGACGATCGCGAGGTAGTCGCCGCGCAGGCGGAGCGTCGGCAATCCGATCAGGATCCCTCCCACCGCGGTGATCACCCCGGCAATGAGCAGGACCAGCCACACCGAGATGTGGATGCCCTGCGCTTCTCTCGAAACGCCGACGGAGCCGAGGTGGAACCGCACCTGCTCGAAGTGCCCGGACGCGAACCAGCCGGCGGTGTACGCGCCGATCGCGTAGAACGCGACGTAGCCGAGGTCGAGCAGGCCTGCGTAGCCGACGACGACATTCAGCCCGACCGCCATCACGACGAAGACGAGGATCGTGACGCTCGCGCCGACGTCCGGGAACGCGAGGATCACCGGAACGTCGGTCGGCAGGCTGGAGACGTAGTACGGATATGCGGCGGCAAGCACGGCGACGATCGCCACGGGCAACCAGCCGCGGATACGCGCTGGGATACGCCGCCACGCCTCGAACAGCGGGTCGAGGAACTCGAGGCGACGCAGCCGTTCTCGCATCAGGGGCACCTACGCTCCCTCCGGTGTGCGCTCGCCGAGGAGGCCTTCGGGCCTGAAGACGAGGATCGCGATCAGGATCCCGAACACGATGGAGCGCGTCCAGTCGCTGCCGGGTGCATGCCAGGAGAGGCCTTCGTTGAACGCCTGGATGAGCCCGATCAGGAGTGCGCCGAGGACTGCGCCCGAGAGGTTGCCGATCCCGCCCAGAACGGCGGCGGTGAATGCAATGAGACCGAGCTCGAAGCCCGTGTCGTAGCGGATGTTGAACTCGAGGAGATACAACAGACCGCCTACGCCGGCGAGCCCGCCCGCCAGCAGGAAGGTGAACGAGATCGTCCGGTTGACGTTCACGCCCATGATCGCCGCCGCATCCGGGTCCTGGGAGGTGGCTCGCATCGCTTTGCCGTGGCGCGTCGACGCCACGACCCAGCTCAACAGGATCAGGACCGGGATCGTCGCGAGGACGGCAAAGAGCTGGTTCCACTGGTACGTCACGTCGCCGACTTCGAAGACGTGCTCCTCCGAGATCAACGGCGGCACACTCCGGAAGTTCACCCCGAAGATCGCGAGCGAGACGTTTTGCACGATGAACGACATCCCGACAGCCGTGATCAGCACCGCAAGCCGCGGTGCCTGACGTAGTCGACGGTACGCGACGAACTCGATGGTTGCGTTGATCGTTGCGCCGAACACCACGACGAACAGGAGGATTGCAAGGAGCCCTCCGATGATTCCGAGCGTGGCCGTGGTCTCGTCGAGCCCGAACACGGAAACGACGAAGGTGCTCGCGACGAGCCCCGACAGCGCGAACACATCGCCGTGGGCAAAGTTGATGAGCTGGAGGATTCCGTAGACGAGTGTGTAGCCGAGGGCGATCAGCGCGTAGACCGACCCGGTCGTGATGCCGATCAGGAGGACGGTGAAGAAGTCACTCGGCGTCTTGATCAGGTTGACGACGAGCCACACCCCGAGCAGGACCAGGAAGACGATGCCCACCAGCGACGTGGCGGTAGGCCGCCGCGCCGCCAGCGCCGCGAGCCTCGATCCGTTGTCAGATCCGGCTGCGATTGCGCGATTCTAAGACGGTTCCGGGGGAAGGCAAGTGAAGTGCCTTCCCCCGGCCCGGGTTCGATAGACGGTTAGCCCGCTGCCGCCTGTCGCGCCGCCTCGACGAGGTTCGCCTTCGGCGCCGCTGTCTTGAAGGTCACGAGCTTGTTCGTGCCCTTGTAGATCGTGAAGAGCAGCGCAGCACCCTTCGCACCGGTGATGTCGCCGTTCTCATTGATCTCAAAGGAGCCGATCAGCCCGTTGTCGATCTTGGTCTTGAAGACCTCCTCGATCACGCTTGCCCGCGTGCCGTCAGACGCCGCGATCGCATCGAGGAGGACCCGCGCTGCTTGGGCGCCCAGGATCGCGTACGGATCGACCGACTTCCCCGGAATGGTCTTCTTGAAGTCGTCGATGAACGTCTTGGCTTCGCCGGTGTACTTGTCGATCCCGACGCCTGCGACGCTGAAGAAAGCATCCTTGGCGTTCGGCGTGCCGCCTTCGGCGCGCTGGAAGACCGCATCGGCCGTGAAACCGTCGGGCAGGAACAACTTGACTCCCGTGTTCGGCCCGAGGACGGCGACCTTGTCGTTGATCAGCTGGCCCGAGTTCTCGTCAACGAGGCCGCCGATGAAGATCCCGTCGGGGTTCGTGGCCTTGATCCGCGTGAAGATCGCGCGGAAGTTGGCCTGCTTCGGGTCGTAGGCCGAGAAACCGGTGACCTTCATACCCAGTGCTTCGGCGGCGCCCTGGAAGTTCTTGGCGACACCTAGGCCGTAGGCCTCCTTGTCGTTCAGGATGTAGATGCTATTCACACCCTGCGCCTTCGCGAACTCGGCCATGACCGCACCCTGGTTCGGGTCACTCGGCGCAACGCGCGCGTAGTTACGCGTCCCGCTCGGGTAGTACTTCTCCGGCTCGTTGCCGGCGCAAGGCTCCGTCAGGCAGCCGTAGGTGTTCGCCGGCGAGAGCAGCATGAGGCCGCCGCCCGGAGCCTGGTTCAACACCGGAATCTCGATGGCCGCACAACCGGAGTTGAACGTCCCGACCACGCCGATCAGGCTCTCGTTCTGCGCGTAAGCGTGCGCGTTCCGGCTGCACTTGTCCGGATCCCACTTCGCGGCCTGTGCCGTCGAGTCGTCGCAGACCTGGAGCGCGACGTTGTGGTCGCCGGCCTTCCAGTTCTGCTGGTCGAGCAACAGACGTGCTGCGCCGACGATCTGCAACGTCTGAGTCCGCGAACTGCCCTGCATCGGGAAGTCCGTTGCTATGAGCACATCGGGATCGCCTTCACCCTTGTACTCGAGCGGCGAGCAGGACGAGGCCGGCAGCGCGGTCACGTTTCCGCCCCCGCCGCTCGAGCTCGAGTCACTCCCGCCACAACCTGCTGCTACGAGGGCCAATACGCCGACCACACCGGCAAGCAGCCCCAAAAGTGCATATCTCCTCAAAACAGACACCTCCGTCGCCCGATCATCTGATCCCGCAAGAAGCGGAGTATCAGCCCAACTGAGCGGGCATTCAACCAGGAACCGGGAATCCCGGCGGAGGCCATGCCGAAGGTGGGGGTCGAACCCACACGGGCCGTGAAGCCCACTGGATTTTGAGTCCAGCGCGTCTGCCAATTCCGCCACTTCGGCGCCGGGACATCGTAGCCCTGGCGATGCCGTCCTTCTTCAGACGCTTGCGCGGCCGAGTCCGCGCCTTAGGATCGGCGGATGAAGGTCGGGATCCTCACCGGTGGCGGCGACTGCCCGGGGCTGAACGCGGTCATCCGGGCCGTCGGACGTCGGGTCATGACGCACGACGGTGAGGTCGTGGGCGTCCTCGAGGGCTGGAAAGGGCTCGTCGAAGGGCTCTTCCTGCCGCTCGGGCCACGCGAGATCTCGGGGCTCCTGCCGCGTGGCGGCACGATCCTCCGCACTACGCGGACAAACCCGTTCAAGGTGGAGGGTGGCGTCGAGAAGGTGCTGCAGACCTTCGAGCGCGAGGGGTTCGACGCCCTGGTCGCGATCGGCGGCGAGGACACGCTAGGTGTTGCGTCCCGGCTGTACGCGGAGCACGCGTTTCCGGTCGTCGGGGTCCCGAAGACGATCGATAATGATCTGTCGGCGACCGACTACACCTTCGGCTTCGACACGGCCGTGTGGGTTGCGACCGAGGCGATCGACAGGCTGCATACAACGGCCGAGTCACACAACCGCGTCATGGTCGTCGAGGTGATGGGCAGGCACACGGGCTGGATCGCGGTCGTCAGCGGTATCGCCGGCGGTGCGGACATGATCCTCATCCCCGAGCAACCGGTCTCGATCGAAGACGCCTGTAAGGAGCTGCGCCGCCGGCACGAGCGCGGCAAGGACTTCTCGATCGTCGTCGTGTCAGAGGGCTACGAGCTCGAAGGGCTCAACGACGCCGACGACGTCGACCAGTTCGGACATGCGCGGCTCTCGGAACGCGGCGTCGGCGCAGCCCTTGCGAAAGAGATCGAAGCTCGCACGGGCTACGAGACGCGCGTGACCGTCCTGGGCCATGTGCAGCGCGGCGGCTCCCCCACTCCGCGGGATCGCGTGCTCGCGACGCGGTACGGCCTCAAGGCAGCCGACCTCGCCGAGGAGCGGAAGTTCGGCCGCATGGCTGCGCTCCACGGGGACACCATCGTGGACGTGCCGCTCGAGGACGCCACGAAGAAGCTGAAGACCGTGCCGCCTGAGTGGTGGGCGGTCGCTCGGGCCTTCTTCGGCTGATGGGCTCCGCGGCCCAGCTGTTCGGCGGACAGTCGATGACGAAGACGCTCCGGCGGGTCCTCGTCCGTCCCCCCGCTGCGGTCGGCTTCGGCGCCTGGCGGGAATACGGCTGGCGCGCGGAGCCCGACGTTCCCAAGCTCGCCGCCGAGCACGAGGCATTCTGCGAGGCGCTCGACCAGGGCGGCGCCGAAGTCGTGGCCGCCGGGTCGGCAGTGCCCGACGATCCCGACGCGATCTACGTCTTCGACCCGGCCATCGTCTGCGACGACGGTGCGATTCTCCTGCGCCCCGGCAAGGAGGGCAGGCTGGTCGAGTTGGATGCGATCGCGGCTGACTTCGAACAGGCGGGAGTCCCGATCGTCGCGCGGCTCGACGACCCCGAGCTTGCCGACGGCGGGGACACCCTGTGGCTGGACGGAAGCACGCTGCTGGCCGGGCGGGGCTACCGCACGAACGACGAGGGGATCGACGCACTCCAGAGCGCGCTGCCGGACGTGGACGTGCTGACTTTCGACCTGCCGCACCTGCAGGGCGAAGAGGTCGTGCTCCACCTTCTCTCGCTGCTCAGCCCCTTGGACGCTGACCTGGTCGTCGCTTACCTCCCGCTTCTGCCCGTCCGGCTCGTCCAACTCCTGGGCGCGCTCGAGATCCAGATCGTCGCGGTGCCGGACGAAGAGTTCGAGACGATGGGACCGAACGTGCTGGCCCTCGCGCCACGCGTCGCCCTCGCGCTCGAGGGCAACGATGTCACCAGGAAGCGGCTCGAGCGCGCAGGAGTGGATGTGAGCGTTTACAAGGGCGACGAGATCTCGCGCAAGGGCGACGGCGGCCCGACCTGCCTGACCAGGCCGCTACTCCGAGCTGACCGGACTTAGTGGCTCTGAGCCACTAACTCACTCCGCCCGTCGTCACAGCTGGTAGACGGCTACCCACGGCCCGGCAAGGTCGCCGCCGGGATCGAGGTGGTAGACGCGTTTCGTGCGCCTTCGCAAGTCCTCGTAGAACCGGGCTTCGCGCGGATAGTGCGACCGCGCCGCGAGCACACGGTCGGTGACCGCCCCCGTGACGACGACGTAGCGCACACCGAGCCGGCGCAGCCGCGAGAGGCTCCGGTCGCGGTCGAATTCTCGTTTCGGGCCCGGCAGCTCGAGCCGCAGGACGCGGAGCCCTTCGAAGCGCGGCGTCGACGGGTCGGCGGCGACCTGCGTGCCGGCCGGGATGTGCCCCTCGATCCACCCGTGAGCGACGACCCGGGTGTCCGTGCGCGTGAGCACTTTCGTCTCGCGAACCGACCACGTCAACGGGATGACGAGCAGCAGCAGCGTGACCGGAGCAAGCGACCGGAACCGTCCGGCGAGCGCACCCAGCGCCGGCACCAGCGGCAGCAGATAGCGGTCGTAGTGCGCATCCAGCGTCATCAGGTTGGCGAAGTAGACGAGGACGAACGAGCCGAGGATGAGATCGGTTCGCGTGCGCCGCACGAACGCGACGATGAGCCCGAGCACGCCGACGATCAGGGCCGGTCCGAGCCCTTCCCAAAGCCGGTCGACGAACGCGATCGGCGCAGCAGGGTCGTGCTCGAAGCCCAGCCAGCCTTCACGCGCGATCCGCTGCACGCGGGTGGCTTCGTCCCAGGCCTGCTCGGCATGGACGACGATGAACGGGCTGGAGGCGAGAAAGGCGGCGACGGCGAGGCCGATCGATACCGCCAGCCTGCGCCACGCGTGCCAGCCGGCGACGACCAGCGGAATCAACAGAAAGACCCCGGGATACTTGAAGCCGATTGCAAGCCCGACGGCGAGGCCCGCCAACTCGAGGCGACCCGTGACCATCAGGGCAAGCGCGGCTGCGACGCCGAGCGTGAGCGGAACGTCCGTGACAGCGGCACGCGAGTACGCAACGTGGATCGTGCACACCGCGACCGTCGCGGCGGCGACCGCGCCTGCGGTCGGCGTCCCGAATGCGCGGCGCCCGAGCCACCAAGACGCGCTGATAGCACCAAGCGCGAGCGCGATTCCGACGATGCGCGCGGTCAGGAACGACGGCTCGTCCTGCCACAACTGAAACGGAGCGTTGACGTACATGAGCAGCGACGGGTAGTCGAACCAGTGCGGGTCCCCACCACCGCCGTGCACGATCTTCCACGCACGCGGCACGATCGACTGCTCGTCCGGGTTCAGCAGGTTGCCGAACGGCAGCCCGTACTGGATGCCCACGAAGCGCAGCGCCGCAGCGCCGGCGACAATCGCAGCAAGCGCCGTGCCACGACCGCCCCACCGGGTGTCCGCCCAGTGGGCGAACGCGTTGCCGATGACGCTAGACCTGCGGCGGGGCGTCGCGAACGAGCTCGGCGACGTTTTGCGCTCCGATGATGACCGCATCGACTCCCGCCCGCTCGAGCTCGTCAACCTGTTCGCGAGTCGACACCGGCACGTCGACTACCGCAAGCTTTCCGGCCGGCACGTCCGGCAGTAGCTCGAGCGCGCGGCCGAGCGCATCTTCGTCAGCATCGGCGCCGCCGGCGAGCAAGAAGATCTCCGGGTCGAGCTGCTCGAGTGCGAGCTCCAGCTCCTCCTCGTTCCGCACCTCGACGACGCAGTCCATCCCCAGCTCCAGGGCTTCGGCCTGTTGCCGTGCGAGCCACTCGCCGTCCTCGCCCGCGTCCTCGACCGTGACGAGCCACGCATCGGCGCCGGCAAGCGCCGCTTCGGACGGCGTCCCTGACGCGCGCCAGAGGATCGGCAGGTCGGTCACCGAACGGAGGTCTCCCACCAACCCGTGCACCGCCAGCGCCTCCGCTCCCTGGGCAGTCGCCGCTCGGGCCGAATCCGAATCGGCGACGTCGACGATCATCGAGATGCCGTCTCCTTCGGAGATGGCCTGGCTGAAGCGGCGCTCGCTCCTCACGGGCGGAAAGTATCTACTGGCCGACCGGGTGCCAGACGGTCTTGAGCTCGAGGAACGATTCGATCTCCCATGGGCTTTGGCTATCGGGCTCGCCCCGGACGACCCGCTTCACGTTCTCGGCAGCCGCGCGCTCGAGGTCGGGGGAGTCACCGTCGGCCCGGGTGATGTCGATGGCGTTCACGTCCATGTGCGAGGCCAGCCACGGCGCAAGCTCGGAACGGCGACCCGTCAGGAGGTTGACCGCGCCGCCGGGGACGTCTGACGTCGCGAGCGCCTCGGCGAGCTCGATCGCCGCGAGCGGCCGTGTCTCGGACGCGAGCGCCACGACGGCGTTGCCGCCGGTGAGCGCCGGTAGGACGCGGGACACGAGCCCGAGGAGCGGCGGATCGTCCGGCGCGATGACCGCCACGACGCCCGTCGGCTCGGGCACCGTGAAGTTGAAGTACGGCCCGGCGACCGGGTTCGACGAGCCCAACACCTGCGCGAGTTTGTCCGTCCACCCGGCGTACCAGACGATGCGATCGACGGCGCGCTCGACCTCCTCGCGGCCGGTGGACAGCTCGGCAAACTCGGCGGTGCGCGCTTCGACCATCTCGGCCATGCGGTACAGGACCTGACCGCGGTTGTACGCGGTCAGGCCCGACCACTTCGGGAAGGCCCCGCGCGCAGCGCGAACCGCATCCCGGACGTCCTTGCGAGACGCGCGAGCCACGTTCTGGCCCTCTGCTTCGTACGTGCGGCCCGACTCGGAGCGCGGGAAGTCGCCGCCGATGAAGAGCTTGTAGGTCTTCTTGACCGGCAGGCGGCTACCCATTGGGAGCCTCTGCACGATGGAAGTCGAGGTAGGGCTCGAGCCCGTGGCGTCCGCCCTCACGGCCGAAGCCGGACTCCTTGTAGCCGCCGAACGGCGATGTGGGATCGAACCGGTTGTACGTGTTCGCCCACACGACGCCGGCTCGGAGCTGCTGGGCCATCCAGAGGATGCGCGAGCCTTTCTCCGTCCAGACGCCCGCGCTCAGGCCGTACGGCGTGTTGTTCGCCTTCTCCACTGCCTCCTCGGGCGTGCGGAAGGTCAGAACGGACAGCACCGGCCCGAAGATCTCCTCCTGCGCGATGCGGTAGCTCTGCGCGACGTTCGTGAAGACCGTCGGTGCGAACCAGTAGCCCTTCTCCGGCAGGCGGCAGGGCGGCTGGTAGATGTCCGCGCCCTCTTCCTCGCCGGACGCGACGAGCTCCTTGATCCTGTCCAGTTGCTCCTTCGAGTTGATCGCCCCGACGTCCGTGTTCTTGTCTAGCGGATCGCCGACCCGCAGGGTCGTGAGCCTGCGCTTCAGCTTTTCGACCACCGGCTCGTAGATGGACTCCTGCACGAGCAGGCGCGAGCCTGCGCAGCAGACGTGGCCCTGATTGAAGTAGATGCCGTTGATGATCCCCTCCACGGCCTGATCGAGCGCTGCGTCGTCGAAGATGATGTTCGCGGCCTTGCCGCCAAGCTCGAGCGTGAGCCGCTTGCCTGTGCCGGCGAGCTCGCGCTGAATTGCCTTGCCGACGTCGGTGGAGCCGGTGAACGCGATCTTGTCGACGTCGGACTTGACGATCGCCGCACCGGTGCTCCCGTCACCCGTCACGATGTTGACGACGCCCGGCGGAAGCTCGGCCTGCCGCAGCACGTCGGCGAAGTGCAGAGCCGAGAGCGGCGTCGTCTCTGCGGGCTTGAGCACGACCGTGTTTCCGGCCGCCAGCGCGGGCGCGATCTTCCAGGCCAGCATCAACAGCGGGAAGTTCCACGGAATGATCTGCCCGGCAACGCCGATCGGGCGTGGCCGACGGTTCGGGAAGGCGTACTCGAGCTTGTCCGCCCACCCCGCGTAGTAGAAGAAGTGCGCGGCAGCAAGCGGCACGTCGACGTCACGCGACTCCTTGATCGGCTTACCGCCGTTCAGCGACTCGAGGACGGCGAACTCGCGCGAGCGCTCCTGCAGGACGCGCGCGATCCGGTACAGGTACTTTGCCCGTTCCGCGGGCGACACGTCCGACCAGCCGTTCTCGTAGGCATTGCGAGCCGCCGCGACGGCGGCCTCCACTTCTTCCGGCGTCGCCTGCCCGACCTCGGCGAGCGGCTCTTCGTCCGCGGGCGAGATCGTGGTATAGGTCTCTGTGGGCTCCAGCCACTCGCCGCCGACGAACAGGCCGTAGCGATCACGCAGCGTGACGACGTCGCGCGACTCCGGCGCGGGGGCGTACGTCCACTCCTTGGGGACCGGCGTGCGCTCTTGTTTCCGATCGAGCTCAGTCAATGGTGAAGTAGTCGGGGCTTTGGTACGCGCCCGTCTTCTCCTTCCGCAGCTGCATCAGCACGTCGTTGAGCAGGGAAGAAGCACCGAGCCGGTACAGATCGGGAGTCAGCCAGTCGGGTCCGAGCGTCTCGTGCAGCTGGACGAGATACTGGACCGCCTGCTTGGCGTGCCGGATCCCGCCGGCGGGCTTCATCCCGACCATGCGCCCGGTCTCCTCGTGCACGTCCCGAATTGCCTCGAGCATGCACAGCGTCACCGGCAGCGTTGCCGCGCCCGGGAGCTTGCCGGTCGAGGTCTTGATGAAGTCCGCGCCGGCCGCCATCGCGAGCAGCGACGCGCGGCGGACGTTGTCGTAGGTGCCGAGCTCCGCCACTTCGAGAATCACTTTCAGGTGCGCCTCGCCCGACGCCTCCTTGATCTGCAGGATCTCGTCGTAGACCTTGGCGTAGCGGCCCGAGAGAAAGGCGCCCCGGTCGATGACCATGTCGACCTCGTCGGCTCCGTGCTCGACGACCCAGCGAACCTCGTCGAGCTTCACGTCGAGTGGCGACTGGCCGGACGGAAACGCGGTCGCAACCGACGCGACCTTGACGCTGGACCCTTCCACGCGCGCGACCCCCGCCGGAACGAGATTGGGGTAGACGCAGATCGCCGCAACGGAAGGGACGTCGAGATTGCTCGGGTCGGGCCGGATCGCCTTCGACGCGAGCGCGGCGACCTTCCCCGGCGTGTCCTGCCCCTCGAGCGTCGTGAGATCCATCATCCGGACGGCAAGCTCGAGCGCGAAGACCTTCGACTCCCGCTTGATCGAGCGTCGCGCCAGCGCCGCGGCGCGCTCTTCGAGCGAGACCGCGTCGACCGAACCGATCCGCGGCAGCCTCGGCTCGAGCGGAAGCTCGAACCCACGTGGAAGAACCGGCGCCTGCGCCATCACGGTCCAGTCTAGCCCTCGCGCTCCGAGCGAAAGCTGCGCTTTCGCGCGGTTAAAGACCGAGGCGTTCGAGCAGCCCCTCGTCGCGGCGCCAGCGCGGCTTCACCTTGACCCTCAGCTCGAGGAACACGGGATGGCCGAGGAGAAGCTCGATCTCCGGCCGGGCGCCTCGCCCGATCTCCCGCACGATCGAGCCGCCTTTGCCGATCACGATCTGCTTCTGGGACTCGGTCTCGACCAGGACGTCGGCCCTGACGACCCGGTCGCCGATCTCCTCGACCTCGACCGTGATCGCGTGCGGGACCTCCTCCTTCGTCAGCCGGAGAGCCTGCTCGCGAACGAGCTCGGCCACCTGCACTTCGACCGAGAGGTCGGTCCGCTGCTCACGCGGGAAGTACGCCGGCCCTTCCGGCAGCAGAGCGACAAGATCGTCGCGCAGCGCCTCCACGCCGTCCCCTGTCTTCGCGCTGACGGGATGCAGCGCATGAAACTCGCCGAGCCTCGACGCCGTGTCCATCTGCGTCGCGATGTGGCCCGGCTTCAGCCGGTCGACCTTGTTCAGCGCGATCACGACGGGGACACCGAGCGCGAAGAGCCGCTTCGCGATGAAGCGGTCACCCGCGCCGATCCGCTCGCGCGCCGACAACACGAAGAGGGCCGCCTCGATGCCCTCGAAGGACTGGTCGACCGTTCGCTGCATGTGCTCGGTCAGCGCGTCGAGCGGGCGCTGGAATCCAGGCAGATCGGCGAGCACGAGCTGGTAGTCCTCGCCGTTCGCGATCCCGAAGATGCGGCGCCTCGTCGTTTGGGGTTTATCCGAGACGATCGCCACCTTGCCCCCGCACAGGGCGTTCACGAGAGTGGACTTCCCGACGTTCGGCCGGCCTGCGACCGCCACGATCCCCGACTTCAAGCCGGCAGGTCCCACGTATCCGGCAGCAGCTCGGGCGCCGAATACGTGACCAACTCGCCGGCCGAGTTCATGAACGTGATCTCGTCGATCTTGAACTCGTACAGCCACTGGCGGCAGCCTCCGCACGGCGAGGCCGTGATGCCGATCGCGGCGAAGTCCCCCGGCCGGTAGCCCTCGCTCACTGCCTTGACGAGCGCGCTCTTCTCAGCACAGACGCCGAGCGGATACGCGGCGTTCTCGACGTTCACGCCTTCGAAGATCTTGCCGTCCCGCGTCAGCACGGCGGCACCGACGAGGTAGTTAGAGTACGGCGCGTACGCCCGCTCGGAAATGGCAACTGCCTGCTCGTAGAGCTCGCGGCTCACAGCAGCTGGAAGATGGAGAGGGTCACGAGCGCACCGACTGCACCGCCGTACGTGACTTCGAGAGCCGAGTGGACGCCGGATTCGACACGAGTCTGGGCTACGAGAAAGGCCATCATGAACGTCAGGGCGCTGACCACGAAGCGGTGGGACCCGTCGACGATATAGGTGGCCGCCATCCAGCCGGCAAAGGCAATGGCCGCATGACCCGAAGGAAGGCCGCCGCGTAGCGGAGTCCCCCGCCCCGTCCAGGCCTTCGTCGCTATGACGATGATCACCGTCAAGACGAGCGCAATCAGCGTGATCTCGGCCGGAGCATCCCGGATCCGGTCCAGCACGCGCGCGGACTTGTCCGCCGCCTTGCCGGCGAAGACGAGGTAGCCCACAGCGACAGCGGTCACGGAGGCGATCAGCACCGCGCCGGCGGCGATGTCCTTCGCAAGCTTCGCCATTGGGTCGAACGCGGTCGTCGCCGCGTCGATCGCACCCTCGATCGCGGTGTTGATCATCTCGGCGACCAGGACGAACGCGATCGCGATTAGCAAGACGATCAGCTCGATCTTCGAGACGCCCACCACCACGGCAAGGACAAGCACGATGACGGCGACCGCGAAGTGGATTCGCAGGTTGCGCTGGGTCCGCAACACGTGGACGACGCCCTCGATGGCGAAGTTGAAGCTCTCGATGATGGAGGACCGCCCTTTCATGCGTGCGCGCGCTCCCGCGCCTCCATCTCGCTGCCGTGGTCGTAGCCGACGAGATGAAGCACCGCGTGCACGAGCGGGGCGCGCCAGGCCTCGCCGACCACCTGCGGGCACAGGACGACGTCGCCCAGCTGTCGCGGAACGCCTTCGAGATGCGGCTCTGCGCCGTCGATGGGGAAGGCGAGCGCGTCCGTCTCCTCGTCGATGCCGAGGTGCTCGCGTTTCAGCGTGCGGATCTCGTCGGGCCCGACGAGCTGCAGACCAAGCTCGCCGTCGCGGATCCCCTCCGCTCCGAGAACCTCACGGATCAGCTCCGTCGCGGCCCCAAGGTCGAGCTCAGTGCCGGAGCGGTTCGCCACCTCGATCTCCACCATCCCAGCTACTTCCGCCGTTGCGTCCCCGTCTCCTCCGCATGCAGCTTGTACGCCTCGACGATTCGCTGGACGAGCTTGTGGCGGACCACGTCCTCATGGCCGAACCTGATGAACGCAATGCCGTCGATCGAGCCGAGGATGTCCTGCACTTGGATGAGGCCGGACGCCTGCTCGCGGGGCAGGTCGACCTGGGTGACGTCGCCGGTAACGACGACCTTCGAGCCGAAGCCGAGGCGCGTCAGAAACATCTGCATCTGCTCTGGGCTCGTGTTCTGCGCCTCGTCGAGGATGATGAACGAGTCGTTGAGCGTGCGGCCGCGCATGAAGGCGAGCGGAGCGACCTCGATCGTGCCGCGTTCCATGTACGTGTTGAGCCGCTCGGCATCGAGCATGTCGTAGAGAGCGTCGAACAGCGGACGGAGGTAGGGGTCGACCTTCGCCAGAATGTCGCCGGGAAGGAACCCGAGCCGTTCGCCGGCCTCGACCGCGGGGCGCGTAAGGATCACGCGCGCGACCTGGCGTTCCTGGAGCGCGGCGACCGCAGCCGCCATGCCGAGATAGGTCTTCCCGGTCCCGGCCGGGCCGATGCCGAACGTGACAGTGCAATTGCGGATCGCATCCACGTAGCGCTTCTGCGTGACCGTCTTCGGCGTGATCTGCTTGCCGCGATGACGCCAGACGACGTCTCCGAACACCTCCTGGACGTTCTCCGCCTGGTCGATCGCGTTCAGCACAGCGTCCACCGTGGCGGGCCCGATCTCCTGGCCGGTCTCGACCAGCTCCACGAGCTCATCCACAACCGCCCGCGCTTCGGCCACGTGCGCGCTGTCTCCAGCGATCGTCAAACGGTTGCCACGCAGCAGGATCGTGCACTCGAGCCGGTCGCGGAGCGCGTCGAGGATGCCGTCGCCGATCGACGCCAGTTCGGCGGCGACGTCGTTGGACACATCGAGGGTCTGTTCGGTCTGAGCCACGGGCCCAGTGTAGGCGCCGGGGATGCTCGTTACGCGAGCTTTTCCTTGAGGAGCTGGCTCACGACCGAGCCGTCGGCTCGGCCCGACACCTGCGGCATGACGTCGGCCATCACGCGGCCGAAGTCGCGCATGCTCGTCGCCCCGTTCTCGGCGATCGCGTCGTCGACAATCTCCTCGAGCTCGTCCTCGGTGAGCGGCTCGGGCATGAACTCCTGCAGCACCGCCAGCTCCTGCTCTTCCGCCTCGGCCTGTGCGTCCCGCCCGCCGCCGCGAAAGGCTTCCGCCGCCTCGATCCGCCGCTTCCGCTCACGCTGGAGCACCTGCAGCTCCTCTTCGTCCGAGAGCGGCCGCTGCAGCTCTTTCTCGGCCGACCGCAGGCTCGAGAGCAGCAGCCGCAGTGCATCGCGCCGGGCGGGGTCGCGCGCGAGCGTGGCCGCCTTCACCTCGTCCTCCATGCGGGCGATGAGACTCATGACGGTAGTCCCTGGACTCGGCCGCCGAGCACGTGCCAATGCAGGTGGAAGACCGTCTGGCCCCCGCCTTCTCCGACGTTGACGACCACGCGATAGTCGTCGAGCCCTGCCTCGCGTGCAGTGTCCGCGACGAAGGCGAGCATCCGCTTCGCCTCGTCCGGCGGAAACTCGCCGACCTCGCGGAATGTTGGGACGTGGCGCTCGGGCAGCACGAGCAGATGCGTGTCAGCGCGTGGATTGATGTCGCGCACCGCAACGAACCCGTCGGCCTTCGCGACGTGGTCGCCCTCCCGGACAAGACGGCAGAACAGGCAATCCTCAGGCAGCGAGAATCCCCTCCTCCGAGACGGCGGCGCCGCGAACCGAGACCAGCTCACCCACTGGCGCGTCGACGAGCCACGGCGAGTAGTCGTCGCCGTAGCCTCGACCTGGGCGGTCGACGAGGACGACGTCCTGCATGCCGATCTTCTCGGTCCAGCGTGCGCGGCAAGCGTCGTCGGACGCGCCGCGCAACCGGGCGCTCCGGTCCTTCTTCACCAGGGGAGGAACGGCGTCGTTCGCAGCGGTGACGGTACCCGGGCGCGGTGAGTACGGAAAGACGTGCACCTTTGTGATCCCGGCGTCACGGACGACGTCGAGCGTCCGCTGAAATGCCTCTTCGGTCTCGGACGGGAAGCCAACGATCGCGTCGGTGGTCAGATTGAAATCCGTCAGCGGCTCCAGCCGCCGCAAGTAGGTGGCCGCCGTGTAACGCCTTGCCATGTCCGCCAGGACGCCGTCGTCGCCCGATTGCAGAGGCACGTGCAGGTGACGGCTGACGGTCGGTGTTTCGCGCAACGCAGACACCAGCTCCGCGTCGACGTGGTTGACCTCGATCGACGAGAGGCGGAGGCGGGCGAGCCCGGGCACCGAGCCCACCTCGCGGATGAGGCGCGGCAGCTTGTAGCCCGTGTCGCGGTCGCGGAAGCAGCCGAGATTGATTCCGGTGAGAACGACCTCGCGGTGTCCTTGAGCCACGCGCCGGCGCACCTCGGCGAGCACAGCCGCTGCGGAACGACTGCGCGAGGCTCCGCGCACGAGGGGGATGACGCAGAAGTTGCAGGAGAAGCTGCAGCCGTCCTGGATCTTGACGAACGCGCGGATCCGGTCGAGCCGCGCCTCCGCCTGCAGGCAGCCGAGCGAACCGACATCTCCGGCGACGAAGGCAGGCGTTTCCTCGCTGCGGCGGGCGACGACCGTCACGTTGTCGGGAAGGCCGGCGAAGGCGTCCGCACCCAGGTTCGCCGCGCAGCCGGTCACGTAGACGCGCCGATGTGTGCGCGCCGCGCGCTTTGCGGCCTGGCGTGACTTACGGACGGCCTCGTGAGTCACGCAGCAGGTGTTGACGACCGCGACGTCCGCACCATGATCATGCGCGCGCTCCAGATGGCCGGCGCCGAGCAGGGCTTCGCGAACGTCGTGTGCGTCCGTGTGCGAGACCTTGCAGCCTAAGAACCGAACGGAGAACGTCGCCATCGGCCCCGAGATGCTACTCGGGTTCGGCTCGGGATCAGGGTGCTTCGTGGAGATCTGCGGCCCAACCGTCACGCGTGATGCGCTGTACGTGCCGGAGCGGCGGGCACTCCGACGGATCGGTCGGGAGATAACCCGAGCTGATGAGGATCTGGCAGCGAACACGCGGGGCGAGCGCCCTCAAGGCCTGGTGCGTGATGTTCGCGATGGCGACCTCCGTCTCCGGCAGGTCGTCCTCGAGGATGTCGGCCTGCCGCGCATCGACCGTGACGCCGTTGGCGGCCGCATTCGCGACCGTTGCGCGGACCGCATTCGCGTCCGAGTCGAGGGCGATGACAGGTGCGAAGCCGCGTTTCGCCGCAACGATTGCAAGCACGCCGGAGCCGGAGCCCAGGTCGAGCACGCTCCCAGGCTCGAGCTCGAGCAGCAGCTCGACGCAGAGCTGCGTCGTCGGGTGGGCACCCGTTCCGAAGGCGCGGCCCGGATCGATCATGATCGCGGTCGCGCCGGGCGGCGGGGCATGCCACGAAGGGCCGATCCAGAGAGGCCCGACCTGCACCGGCCGGTGGAACCGTTTCCAGCGGTCGCGCCAGTCGGCCGCAACGTCCACTCCGCGCACTCCGCCGAAGGCGTGCCACAGCCGCTCCTCGCCGCCGGCATCTGTGTACGCCACGAGCTCGAGGCCGTCGGCCCGCTCGATTTCCTCGAACCCCTCGGGGAAGAGCTCGAGCATCTGGGCTCGCGCTTCCTCCGCGCGCTCGCGAGGGACTTCGACCGAGACGCGTCGTATGACGCTCAGCGGAACGCGCTCTTCAGCTTGTCGAGAAATCCTTCCCCGGGCTCGTAGGTCGCCTCGGACGAGAGCCGCTCGAATTCCTCCAGGAGGCGCCGCTGCTCCTCGGTCAGGCGCCGCGGCACAACGACTTTCACGAGGACTCGCTGGTTGCCACGGCCGAAGCCCTGCAGGACGGGCAGTCCGCGCCCGCGGAGGACGCGGATCTCTCCGGGCTGCGTCCCAGGCTCGAAGCTCAGCTCCGTGTCCCCTTCGAGCGTCGGCACGATGACGGTCGCCCCGAGCGCAGCCTGTGCGACCGTCAGGTCGACGGTGGAATAGACGTCGTTACCCTCGCGGACGAAACGCTCGTCGGGCCTGACGTGAACCTCGACGTAGACGTCGCCTGCCTGCCTGCCGAGCGCGCCTGCGTGCCCTTCGCCGCTCAGCCGGATCCGCTGGCCGTCGTGGATGCCGGCCGGAATCTCGACCTCGAGCGTCCGCTCCTCCAGGACACGCCCGGTGCCGTGACACTCCTCGCAGGGATGCTCGACCAGCTTCCCCGAGCCGCTGCACGACGGACACGTCCCGGTCCGGACGAACTCCCCGAAGATGCTCCGAGAGACCTGGCTGACGCGGCCGCTGCCGCCGCAACCCGGGCACGCGCTGATCGGCGTGTCGGGCTCGTTGCCGTTGCCCGCGCAGCGCGCGCACGGAACTGCGACCCCGAACGGCACGTCGCGCTTCGTGCCCGTCGCGACCTCTGCGAGGTCGATGTCGACCCGCGCAGCGATGTCCGCTCCCCGGCCGCGTCCGGCGCGACCGCCCATTCCGAAGAGGTCGTCGCCGAAGAACGCGGAGAAGAGATCGGAGAGGCTGCCGAGGTCGAATGCGCTTGGCTGGAAGCCGCCGCTACGCAGACCGGCGTGCCCGAAGCGATCGTAGAGCTCGCGGCGCTCGGTGTTGGACAGCACCTCGTACGCCTCCACGACTTCTCGAAAACGGTGCTCGGCGTCAGGCTCCTGCGAGACGTCGGGATGCAGCTCGCGCGCAAGCCGGCGGAACGCTCGCTTGATCTCGTCGGCGCTCGCGGATCGCGACACCCCAAGGAGCTCGTAGTAGTCCCGCTCGGTCGTCGCCATCAGTGCCACAAGCGTAGCGCCGGCCTCAGTTGTCCTCGTAGACCTCCTCGACGAAGCGAGACAGCTCCTGCGCGGCTCCGCGCACCGAGCGGATCGCCTTGTCGTAGTCCATGCGCACCGGACCGAGCAGCCCGACCGCCCCGAGTGCCCGGTGGGTCAGCCCGTACGTCGCACCTACGAGAGCTGCGTCGTGAAACGCAGGGTCCTCGAGCTCGCCGCCGACGCGCACGAACGCGCGGCGTGGATCGAAGGCCTCGCCCAGGATCGCGAGCAGCGCGGCCCGCCGCTCCAGCGTGACGAGCACGTGACGGTAGATCCCGAGCTCATCCTCACGCACAACGTCGAGGAGCCCTGCGGCGCCGCCGACGAACAGCCGCTGCTCGGCGTGCAGCAGGTCGGTGAACGCAGGCTTGAGCGCTTCGAGGAACTCCCGCTCGGACGCCGTTAGGCTCGGCTCCTCCAACTCGCGGCGCAATCGGCTCGTGCCGAGGCGCAAACCCGCGACCCGTTCGTTCAGGTACTCGCCGGCCCATTTGGCCAAGCCCTGATCCACCGGCTCGTCGAACGTGACGACGCGCTTCGCCACGCCGCCGGTCGAGGTGATCACCACCGCCATCGCAGTCCGCGGATTGAGGAGGAGGACCTCCACGTGACGGACGGTTGTCGTCTCGAGCGGCGGAGCCGAGACGAGCGCCATCAGGTTGCTCACTCGCGAGAGCACCTCGCTCGTCGCCTCCAGGGCCGAGTCGACCTCGCGCTGGAGCTCCGAAAGGCCGAGCGGAAACGCACCGGGCCTCGGATCCTGGTGGGCGAGCAGCTCGTCGACGTAGCGCCGGTAGCCACGCTCCGTCGGCACCCGCCCCGCAGAGGTGTGCGGGTGCGTCAGCAGGCCGCGGCTCTCGAGCTCCGCAAGCTCGTTGCGAACGGTCGAGGGCGAGACGTTCAGACCCGCTCGCTCGACGAGGTAGCGCGAGCCGACCGGCTGGCCGGTCGCGATGTACTCCTCGATCACGCGCGCGAGGATTTCGCGCTGACGATCGGTGAGCGCAGGGATCTGGTCCGACGCCATTTGCAGGAATTTTACCGCGGTTTCGACGGGTTAAGCGAGCAGGTCGGCCGTGACGCCCCCGCCGAGCAGCCGTCCGCGCGGCGTCAGTTCCAGCGTCGGCCCTCCGGTAGCGTCCCGCCCGCTTCGCACGAGCCCGAGCTGCTGCAAGCGGGCAAATGCGCTGGAATCGACGACGCCGTCGAGGTCGGCAAGCCCGAGCGGCTCGTCGAGGCGGAGGCCGAGCATGAGCCGTTCGCGCCTGAGCACCTCCGGCGAGAGTGGCTCGACGTCGCGGGTCGGCCGTTCCCCTCCGTCGAGCGACCGGATGTATGCCGCCAACCGCGGCGTGTTCCTCCAGCGGCGTCCGCCGATCGTGGAGACCGCGCCGATGCCGATTCCCAGGTAGTCGCGGCCGAGCCAGTACGCGAGGTTGTGCTGCGCGCGGAGGTCGCGCGACGGTGAGGGGCGGCAGAAGTTCGCCGTCTCGTACCAGCGATAGCCGGCTCCCGTGAGCCGATCGACCACGAGCTCAAAGTAGGTCTCCATCGCATCAGCCTGACGTTCCAGCTCCGCGCCGTGAGCGTAGGTGAAGCGCGTCCCGGGCTTCGCCTCGAGCTCGTAACACGAGAGGTGTTCCGGCCCGAGATCGAGGGCTTCGCGGAGGTCGGCCTCGAGCGTGGCGGCGCTCTGGCCGGGGATCCCGTAGATGAGATCGAACGAGATGTTGTCAAATCCGGCATCACGCAAATGGTAAAACGTACGCCGGACGGTGTCAGGTTGGGCAACACGCTCGAGCACCTGTAGCAGGTGCGGCTGGAAGCTCTGCACCCCGAGCGAGACGCGGTTGACCCCGAACCGGCGCAACATCCGCGCCAGCTCCTGGGTGACGGTCTCCGGGTTCGCCTCCACGGTCAGCTCGCGTGCAGGAGGCAAGGCAGCCAGCAACCGCTCCAGCTCTTGCGCCTCAGTGAACGTCGGCGTGCCTCCACCGAGGAAGGCCGTGTCGAGCTCCGGAGAGAGCGCCGGTCGCTCCAGCTCGAGCTCGGCGAGCAGCGCGTCCACGTACGCGGCGTGCTGTGCCTCGCGGCCGATGACCGTAACGAAATCGCAGTACCCGCAGCGCTGTGCGCAGAACGGCAGATGCACGTAGAGGTGCCGGCCGCCGCTCACGACTTCTTCTCCCCGTCCAGGTTGAGCACCGCGAGAAAGGCTTCCTGCGGCACTTCGACCATGCCGACCTGCTTCATCCGCTTCTTGCCGGCCTTCTGGCGCTCGAGCAGCTTGCGCTTGCGGGTGATGTCGCCGCCGTAGCACTTCGCGAGCACGTCCTTGCGGCGCGCCTTCACCGTCTCGCGCGCGATCACGCGCGCGCCGATCGCGGCCTGGATGGCGACGTCGAAGTGCTGGCGGGGGATTTCCTCCCGCAGCCGCTCGACGAGCATGCGTCCGCGGTCGTATGCGGAGTCGCGGTGCAAGATCAGAGACAGCGCGTCGACCGGCTCGCCTCCGACGAGGATGTCGACGCGCACGAGCTTGCCGGGGCGGAAGCCGATCACGTCGTAGTCGAAGCTCGCGTAGCCACGCGTGCGCGACTTCAACTGGTCGTAGTAGTCGAGGACGATCTCCGCCAGGGGCAGCTCGTACGTCAGATGGACGCGCGCCTCAGAGAGATACTCCATGTGGTCGAACGTGCCTCGCCGGTCGTTGTTCAGCTCCATGACCGTGCCGACGAACTCCTTCGGGACGATGATCGACGCCTTGATGTAGGGCTCCTCGACCTCCTCGACCTCGTTCGGCATGTCGGCAGGTGTGTGGACCTCGACCCAGTCACCGTTCGGCGGCTTCACCCGGTACGCGACGTTCGGCGCGGTCACGATCAGGTTGAGGTCGAACTCGCGCTCGAGCCGCTCGCGCACGATCTCCATGTGCAGCAGGCCGAGGAAACCGCACCGGAAGCCGAAGCCGAGCGCCTGCGAGGTCTCGGGCTCGTAGAACAAGGCGGCGTCGTTCAGCTTCAGCTTCTCGAGCGCGTCGCGCAGCTCCGGATAGTCGTCCGAGTCGGTCGGGAAGAGCCCCGAAAAGACCATCGGCTTGACTTCCTTGTATCCGGGCAGCGGCTCTGCGGCGGGCCTCTTCTCGGAGGTGATCGTGTCGCCGACGCGGAGACGCGACACGTCCTTCAGGCCGGTGATGATGTACCCGACCTCCCCGGCTTCGAGCACGCCCGACTCGCGCCGGGTCGGCGAGAAGAAGCCGAGCTCCTCCGCTTCGAAGCGTGTGCGCAACGCCATTGCCCGGAGCGGCTCGCGCGTCGAGAAGCGCCCGTCGACGACCCGGACGAAGGCGACGACGCCGCGGTACTGGTCGTAGGACGAGTCGAAGATGAGCGCGCGCGCCGGCGCCTCCGGATCGCCGGACGGGGGCGGCACGCGCTCGACGACCGCGTCCAGCACGTCCTCGACCCCCACGCCGGTCTTTGCGGAGATCCGCAGGACGTGGTCCGGGTCGTCACCGATCAGTTCGGCAAGCTCGCGTCCGGCCGCGTCAGGATCGGCCTGCGGTAGGTCGATCTTGTTGACGACCGGGACGATCTCCAGTTCGTTCTCGACCGCGAGGTACGCGTTCGCAAGCGTCTGTGCCTGCGTCCCCTGCGCTGCGTCGACGACGAGCAGCGCTCCTTCGCAAGCCTGAAGCGAGCGGGAGACCTCGTAGGTGAAGTCGACGTGCCCCGGCGTGTCGATCAGGTTGAGCTGATGGCCCTTCCACTCCACCCTGACGGCCTGCGCCTTGATCGTGATGCCTCGTTCTCGCTCGAGATCCATCGAGTCGAGCACCTGCTCGCGCATGTCGCGATCCGACACCGCATGGGTCAGCTCGAGGATGCGATCGGCCAACGTCGACTTCCCATGGTCGATGTGGGCGATGATCGAGAAGTTGCGGATGCGATCTTGGGTCATGGTCAGGTGCGCCTGAGTCGGCTTCGCAAAGCTAGCAACGCGCCTAGCTCGCGAACCTGCAACGCCCGGCAGCAGACGAGGTAGACCGCGACCCCGACAACGAGAGCGGTCCCCACCGATCCCAGCTGCCCGAGGAAGGATCGCCCGAGCGCCTGGTCGAGCCCGTACCAGATCCCGAAGGAAGCTCCCGCGACGGCCGCCGAGGCGAGGACAATCCGCATGATCGAGTCCGCCGTCTCGCGCAACTCCAGACGTCCAAGGCGTCGACGGAGCAGGAAGAACAAGGCGATCGTTCCCGCGATGTTGGCGATCGACGTCGCGAGCGGTATCCCCCAGGTGCCGAAGCGGTAGAAGACCGCGTCGAGGCCGGCGTTGACGGAGAGGTTGCCGAGCGCCACGAGCGTGGGGATCCAGTTCGACTGCAGGCTGAAGAAGGCGCGGTTCAACAGCAGCATCGTCCCGTTGAAGAAGAGGCCGGCAGAGAACGCAGCGAGCGCGCCGGCGACGACGGGCGTCTGCACAGCGTCGAACTCGCCTCGCTGGTAGACAAGCCTCGTGATCGGCTCGGCGAGCACGGCACTGACCGCGCTCGCGGGAATGAGCATGAACGCGATCTGGCGCAAGCCGAGGCCGACCGTGTTCCGGAACGCTCCCTCGTCGCCACGAGCAGCCAGCCGGGACAGCGACGGAAAGAGCACGGTCGCAACGGCGACCGAGAACATCCCCTGCGGGAGCATGTAGAGGCGGAACGCCTTGTCGATCGCGGTGGGGGCGAGATTCGGATCGATCAGCCGCGACGCGAAGGCGGAGTTGACGACGAGGTTGAAGTTGATCAGGCCGAGGCTGAGGGTCACCGGCACCATGAGCCGCAGCACCCGCCACACGGCGGGGTCCCGCCAGTCGATGAGGACCCGCAGCCGGTCGTCGCGGCCACGCAGCCAGGGGATCGGCAGCAGGACCTGGATCACCGTCCCGACGAGGATCGAGGCGGCGTAGACGTACAGCTTCGCATCGATCGTGTCGGCCCGCGGAACGCCGATCACGAGGCCGACGATGATCGCGACGTTCCAGAACACCGGAGTCAGTGCCGGCACCGCAAAGTGCTCGTAGCTGTTGAGGATCCCGACGACGATTCCGGACACGCCGAGCAACGCGACGATCGGGAAGAGCACGCGCGAGAGCCCGACCGCGAGCTCGGCATCACCGCCCGGATCGCCGAACGGCTTGATGATCCAGGGCGCCAGGAGCATCAGGAGCGCAGTCAGCGCGCCGAGCACGAGCAGCACGAGCCAGAAGAGCGTCGAGGCGACGCGCCACGCCCTGCGCTTCTCGCCCTTCTCGAGCAGCTCGGTGAAGACCGGGACGAACGCAGCCGAGAGCGCGGCATCCGCAACCAGCGAACGGACGAGGTTCGGCACCTGGAAGGCGACGGTGAACGCGTTGATCTTGCCCGCGGCGCCGAAGTAGTACGAAGCCACGATCTCGCGAACCAGGCCGAGAATCCGTGAGACGCCGGTGGCGAGCGAGAAGATCGCCGTCGACCTCGCGAGCCGGCGGCCGGAGCGCTCGTCCACGCGGCGAGTATAGGGAGGCGGCTGAACGGCGCGGTTGGCGCCACACGTGGCTTTGCTACCATCCGGCGCGCCCGCGAACTGCGGGCCTTTTCACGCGATGCCGAACATCAGACAGCAGAAAAAGCGGGTTCGGACGGCCACGCAGGAGCGGCTGGAGAACCTGCGTTACCGCTCGACGGCGAAGACGCTCGCCAAGCGGCTCGAGGCCGCCGTGCAGGCCGGCGACAAGAACCGCGTCGCGGAAGAGCACCGCCAGCTCGTCAAGTGGCTCGATCGCGCCGCCGCCCGGGGCGCGCTGCACCGCAACACGGCCGCGCGCCGCAAGGCGCAGGCGGCCAGACTCGTCTCGGGCTCTAGCTAGCCGGCGATCGCGGCCTCACGAGGCCGCGTGATGTCGATCAAGGCGCGTTCGAGCTCCAGGTCGACGGCGAGACGCGAGCCGCCCTTGACCGCATGGTCGAGCGAAGCCAGCCGCACGACCGCGTCGCGGAGCTCGTCCGTTCCGTAGTTCCGTGACTGCGCGTAGAGCTTTTCGACATAGAACGGATGGCGCTTCAGTCGCGAGGCCGCCTCGCGCGCACTCAGCCCCTCCTCGGCCAGCAGCTGGCACTCGCGCACTCGGCCGACATGCCCGACGAGGAGGCCGATGAGTTGCGGGACGGTGCGTGAGGCGGGATCGCCCGATCGGTCGAGCAAAGTCTGGCACGCGGCGAGCGCTCCGGGCAGGTCGCGCCGCCCCCAGGCATCGGTGAGGTCGTAACCGGGGATCTCCGCGCACCCCGCGGCGAGCTGCTCGACCTCGCGCACGCCAACGGGTTGGCCCGCGGCCCACGTCGCGATCTTGTCGACCTCGCTCGCCAGCTCCTCGGGATCCTCGCCGACGATCTCGACGAGGAGCCGCGCGGCCTCCGGGTCGGCGTCGACGCTGCGCTCGGCGAACTGCTGCTTCACCCACTCCGGTAGGCGCCTCTTGGCGACGTCGTAGACGAGGACGTCACCCGCCTTCGCACAGGCTTTCCCGAGGGCCGAGTCCTTCTTCAGCTCACCCGCGACGAGCGCGAGCACCGTGTCCGGCGCCGGGCTCGCCAGATACGCGGCGATCACCTTCGCGTCCGCAGCCTTCCAGCGGTCGACGTCCTCCACGATCACGAGCCTGCGACCTCCGCCCAGAAGGCCCATCGAGTTGCACGCTGCGACGGCGTCCTCTCCCGCAGCGTCGTCCGCCGACAGGAGCTCGACCGCGTCCTCGCCGACCCGGTCGCGCAGTCGCCGTAGTGCGCGCTGGATCTTCGGCCGGTCGCCGCCGGTGATCAGATAGACGGGCTTGAGCTCGGCCGTGGCCACCTCGGACAAGCATAGGCGGCGACGAGGAGGACGCTGGAAAGGAGGAGCAGGAGCGATCGAGTTGACTGAATCTGTGCGAACGGGAGGCCTCCGATGACCCGCGCGACGCCGGCGAGGTACGCCGCGCACCAGCCGTTCAGCCAAGCCAGCGCGGTTGCGGCGCCGGGGGAAAGTGGCGCGACAGCGGCCGATGCGAGCGCGAGCCAGAGCAGCGACACCGCGGCCGGCGCGGCGAGCGCGTTTGCGGGAATGGTCAGCAGCTGCAGCGAATGGAAATGGGCCCACGCGATCGGCGCGGTCGCAAGCCCGCAGGCAGCCGAGACCGCGACGACGAACCGCAGCGGCCGGCCGAGCGGGTAGCCCTCGAGGAAGCGCGCGAAGCGAGGGACGAGCACGAAGATCCCGATTACCGCGGCGAACGAGAGCTGGAAGCCGGCGTCCAGAAGCGTGTACGGGTTCCAGCCGAGCAGGACGATCGCGCCGACGAGCAGGAAGTGCCAGCGGTCGGGAGCGCGTGCGGTCAGCCACGCGAGCGAGCCAAGTGCTCCGGCAACGCCCGCTCTGACGACCGACGGCTGCGCACCGACGGCGAGGACGTAGGCGCCGATCGCAGCCAGCGCGCCGAGCTGTCCTCCGAAGCGCGGCAAGCCGAGCAGCCACGCGAGTAGTAGCGCTCCGCCGGCGACGAGGGCGACGTTCTGCCCGGAGACGGCCAGCAGGTGGTACAGGCCGGCGGCGCGGAACCGCTGTCGCAACTCGTCGGAGAGACCGCTGTCTTCGCCGAGCACGACGCCCTCTACGACTGCGGCTCGCTCCCCGTTCAAGCCGCGCGCGACCGAGACCTGCAACCGCCGGCGCACGCCGTCAGCGATGCCACCAAGGCCGCCTCGATGTCCGACGATCCGCACGGCGGCGAGACGCAGCACGACGTGCACGCCGTGGCGGCGCAGCCAGGTCCGCTCGTCGAAACCGTTCTTCGGCCCTCGCGGCTCACTGAGCTGTCCGATTCCCTCGACGATTGCGCCCTGAGGGGGTGCGCGACCGCGCGGCAGTCGGAGCAGCACCGGCTCGCGGACTTCTGTTCCTCCGAAGCGAAGAGCGACAGCCGGCCCCCGCAGGTCGAAGCGGCCGTGGTGCAGCGGCCCGGTAACCGTGGCTCGTGCGCGCGCGGACATGCCCACGCTTCCGGAGAGAACGCTTGCGTCGAACGCGTTCAGGCGGGCGCTACTCCAGAGCCACCCGGCGAGCAGGAGCACCCCGGCGAGCGCACAGAGGCGAATCCGCATGTCCGGGAGCGCTGCGAAGAGAATGAGCGTGCCGGCGCACAGCCAGAGGCCCACAGGCGGCGGGCGGGCGACGTTCGCGGCCGCGAGCCCCGTGCACAAGGCAGCCGCGAAGAGTTGGGGCAGCCGGTACGCGGCGAGCCGGCTCACGGCGCGACCAGGTCGCGTAGCTGTGCCAGTCGGGCGGGCCCGATGCCGGGAATCGCGTCGAGCTCGTCCACCGATCCGAAGGCGCCGTGTTCCTGCCGGTAGTCGAGGATCTTCTGCGCCGTGACCGGACCGACCCCGGGCAGCGAATCGAGCTGCTCGAGCGTTGCTGTATTGAGGTGGACAGGGCCGGATTGCCCGGACGGCGCCGACGCGCCGGCAGCTACGACATTCGAGCCACGGCGCGGAACCACTACCTGCTCACCGTCTGCAATGCGCGCCGCCAGATTGACGAGCTCGAGTTGTGCCCTGCGCGTGGCGCCGCCCGCCCTGCGCAGAGCGTCAGCCACGCGAGAGCCGTCGGACAAACGGTAGAGCCCCGGCCTGCGCACTGCGCCCACGACATGCACGAAGAGCGGCGCAGCAACAGCCGTGCGTGCGGGAGCCGCAACGCGAACCGGCGGCGGCACGGACGCGCGGCCCGGCTTCGAGAGTAGCCGCCCGCCGACAGCGAGCACGACCAGCAGCACGACTACGACGACGAGGACGCGGCGACGGTCCAGCGCGATTTCCGGCATGTCGCCAATCGTGACAACAAATCTGTCACGCGTCTGTGTCGGCTTTGTGCCGGGAGTGCGCTAGCTCACGACGAGGTTCACGAGCTTGCGCGGCACGACGATCGTCTGCCGGATCTCGCCGCCGTTCAAGTGCGCCTGCACCTTTGGCGATCCCTTTGCGAGCGCGACTAGCTCGTCCTCAGGCAGGTCGACGGATACGACGAGCCGGTCGCGAACCTTCCCGTTGACCTGCACAACGAGCTCGAAGGTGTCCTCCTCGAGGAGCGCAGGATCTGCCTCGGGCCACGGCTGTTCCCACAGACGCTCGTGTCCCAGCCGCTCCCACAGCTCCTCCGCGACGTGCGGCGCGTACGGCTGGATCAGCGAGACCGCGGTTTCGGCGGCAAACCGGGCGGCGGGATCGTCGGGCGCCTTCGACAGGTCGTTGACGAGCTCCATCACCGCCGAGATCGGAGTGTTGAACTGCTGGCGCCGCCCGAGGTCGTCGGTGGCACGAGCGATCGTGCGATGCGTCTTGCGCGCCAGCGTACTGTCGCCGGACGCTCCTGCCGCGGGAGAGCCGGCCACCTCGCCGACCACACGCCAAAGCCGGCGCAGGAAGCGCTGGATCCCTTCGACTCCGGACGGGGTCCACTCCATATCCTCGTCGGCGGGGCCGATGAACAGGATCGAGAGACGCGCCGCATCGGCTCCGTAGATCTCGACGAGCTCGTCTGGAGTGACTGCGCCTCCCACGCGCTTCGAGATCTTCGCGCCGCCCTGCGTCACCCAGCCGTTGCCGAAAAAGCGCTTGAAGGGCTCGCGGTGGCCGATCAGCCCGAGCTCGTTCAGCACCTTCATGAAGTAGCGCGCGTAGATCAGGTGCACCGTTGAGTGGTCGACGCCGCCCGTGTAATGGTCGACCGGCATCCAGTAATCGGTGATCTCGCGGTCGTACGGCGCGCGGTCGTTGCGCGGATCGCAGTAGCGCAGGAAGTACCACGACGAGTCGACGAACGTGTCCATGGTCTCGACCTCGCGGCGGCCCTCCTTGCCGCAGCGCGGGCAAGGAACGCGAACCCAGTCCTCGGCCTGCGCCAGCGGCGGAATGCCCTTCGGCTTGTAGTCCTCGATCTCGGGCAGCAGCACGGGCAGGTCTTCGTCGGGCACGGGAACGATGCCGCAGTCATCGCAGTAGACGACCGGGATCGGGCAACCCCAGTAGCGCTGGCGCGACCAGCCCCAGTCGCGCAGCCGATAGCTCACCGCCGGCCGCCCGCGGCCGCGCGTGCCCAGCCACTCGACGATCGCCTTCGCCGCCTCTTCATGCGGCTGGCCGGAGAACTGCGCAGAGTCGACGAGCTTGCCGTCCTCGTCGATGACGAGCTTGATCGGCAGGTCGAACCGCTCGGCGAACTCGCGGTCGCGCTCGTCGTGCGCCGGCACTGCCATGATCGCGCCTGAGCCGTATTCCATCAGGACGTAGTCGGCGACCCAGATCGGAATGCGGGCGTCGTCGACGGGGTTCGTGGCGAAGAAGCCGGTGAAGACGCCTGTCTTGGCACCGCCTGCGCGCTCTGCCACGGGTCTCGCGCCGGCCTTGCGGATGTAGTCGCGCAGCTCGTCACCGTTCGGCGACTGCTCGGCGAGCCGGTCGACGAGCGGATGCTCGGGCGCGAGAACGAAGAACGTGGCCCCGAATAACGTGTCCGGACGGGTCGTGAACACCGGGATGTCGAGGTCGAGCTCCTCAACTCGGAAAAGGACCTCCGCGCCTTCCGAACGGCCGATCCAGTTGCGCTGCATCGCCAGCACACGCTCCGGCCATTCCAGGTCCTTCATCTCGTCGAGCAGGCTGTCGGCGTAAGCAGTGATGCGGAAGAACCACTGGTCGAGCTTGCGCGCCTCGACCTCGAAGCCGCAACGTTCACAGCGACCATCCTTCACCTGCTCATTCGCAAGCACGGTCTGGTCGTTGGGGCACCAGTTGACGACTGCAGCCTTTCGGTAGGCCTGGTCGGCCTCCAGCAGCCTCAGGAAGAGCCACTGTGTCCAGCGGTAGTACTCGGGTTCGTGGGTCGAGAACTCGCGCGACCAGTCGATCGCCCAGCCAATACGCTTCATCGTCCGACGGATGGATTCGATGTTGCGCTCGACAATCTTGCGCGGATGCTCGCCCTCCTTGAGCGCAGCGTTCTCCGCCGGCAGGCCGAACGAGTCGTAGCCCATCGGCCGCAGCACGTCGAAGCCGCTGCGCCGGTAGAAGTGCGCCAGTACGTCGCCAAGCGTGTACACGAGCAGGTGACCGATGTGCAGCGTGCCGGACGGGTACGGCAGCATCTCAAGGACGTAGCTCTTGCGCTCGTTGCGAGGCGCCCCCGGCTCGGGATTCGGCACCTCGAACGCGCGGCTCTCCTCCCAGATCCGCTGCCACTTCGGCTCGATTGTCTGCGGGTCGTACTTGTCCATAACCGTCCTCAGAAACGAAAAAGCCTCTCGCGTGAGAGGCCGTGGGGAGCTGGCGCGGCTTTCGCCGCGGTGACTCCCTTTCCTACAGAAGCAGATCCTTCATCTCCCATGACTGTAGCAGCGCTACAGTCGGAACCATGAGCGACTACACACATCTCAACCTCAAGGAAGTCGAGGATCAGGCGCCCAAGTTCGGGCTCGGCGACAACCTCGAGTTCCGGATGGCCCGCGTCGCGCTCGGCCTCGAAAACTCCGGGCTCAGCTACCTGAGAGTCGGGCCGGGCTTCCGGCTTCCGTTCGGCCACAACCACAAGAACCAGGAGGAGGTCTACGTCCTGATCAGCGGCGGTGCGCGGATGAAGATCGAAGACGAGGTCCGGGAGCTCGCGCCGTTCGACGCGGTTCGGGTCCACAAGGACACGATGCGAACTATGGAGGCAGGAGACGAGGGAGCGGAGTTCCTGGTCTTGGGAGCCCCGAACACGGGCCCCGGCGACGCCGAAATGGTTCAGGACTGGTGGAGCGACTAAGGCGCAGAGCCAGCTGATCGACCTGTTCCCCGACAGTGCCGCCGTCGAAGATGGCGAGTTGGTCGTGGGCGGGCTGCGGGCGTCGGCGCTCGCGGACGAGTTCGGCACGCCCCTTGTCGTTTATTGCCGGGAGACGCTCCTCTCGCGTGCGCGCGCGTACGCGCGCGTGGACCCGGAGGCGCTCGTCGTCTACGGGACGAAGGCCTTTCCGAACGTCGCGCTGTTGCGCCTGTTCGCAGCGGAAGGGCTGGGCGCGGACGTCTCGACCCGCGGCGAGCTCGAGTTTGCGCTGCGAGCCGGGATTTCCGGCGAGCGGCTGATCTTCCACGGCAACAACAAGTCGAACGGGGAGCTGCGAGCTGCCGCCGAGGCCGGCGTGCTGCTCGTGCTCGACTCGCTCGAGGAAGTCGGACGCGCAGCTGCGGCCGGCGTGGTCAGCGTGCTCGTCCGAGTGACACCCGCCATCGAGGCGGACACGCATCGCTCCATCCAGACCGCGCACGCGGAGTCGAAGTTCGGCCTCGTGGCGGACGACGCCCTGGCCGCGGTACGGGACGCGCTCAGCGCCGGCCTGGACGTCCGAGGCCTGCACGTCCACATCGGATCTCAGCTCACGCGAACAGCCGAGAGCCTGCTCGCGGTGGAGCGGCTTGCCGATGTCGCGCACCATTGCCGGCAGGAGCTCGGGTGGACGCCGAGCCTCTTCGATCTTGGAGGAGGTCTGGCCGTGCGTCACACCTTGGACCAGGCGATCCCCGAGCCGCACGAATTCGCAGGCGAGCTGGTCCGTCGACTGCGCGATCACTGGTCCGAGCCGGCGCGAATCGTCCTCGAGCCCGGCCGTTCGCTCGTCGGCGATGCCGGCGTGACGCTCTATCGCGTCGGCGTCGTCAAACGGACGACGGGCGTCGCATACGCGGCGATCGACGGCGGCATGTCGGACAACCCTCGCCCTCAGCTCTACGGCTCCAGATACGAAGCTCTGCTCGCGAACCGCGCAGACGAAGCGCCGACCGGGACCTACCGGATTGCCGGGAAGCACTGCGAGTCGGGGGACGTCCTCATCGACAGCGTTGAGCTGCCCGAGCCGCGGCGCGACGATGTGCTGGCTGTCCCGGCGACCGGTGGCTACACGCTCGCTATGGCCTCCAACTACAACGGCGTCCCGCGCCCGGCCGCCGTACTCGTGGGCGCCGGCCGTGCAGAGCTCATCCGCCGGCGCGAGTCGCTGGACGACCTGCTCGGCTTCGAGACGTAGCGAATCCCGGCCGCACGAGCCGGGGCGGCGCGTGTAGGCGTGCGTCCTTCACAGGCGGGTTCCAGGGCTCGGCCAGCGGCGCGGCGCCGAACGACGCGACACGCCGCTCCTCCGGCACCTCCCCGTAGAGCGTCGTCCGCTGTCGCGGGCTTCGCCCGGCCCTGAGGATCAACTCCTCCATGCGTTCCGGCGGAAACTCTTGGCCGTGTTCCGCTCCGGCGGACCGTGAGATCGACTCGTTCATCAGCGTGCCCCCGAGATCGTTGACGCCGGCACGCAACGCTGCTGCGACTCCGGCGGGCCCGAGCTTCACCCAGGACACCTGGATGTTCGTGATCCAGGGATGGAGCGCAAGCCGCGCGACCGCATGCACGAGCAGCGTCTCGCCGAAGGTCGGGCCGGAGCGCGCTTGCCCTCGCAGCCACATCGGCGCCTCCATGTGCACGAACGGCAGGGGCACGAACTCGGTGAAACCTCCGCTGCGACGCTGCTGCTCTCGCGCACGGAGGAAATGTCGCGCCCAGTTTCGCGGCGCTTCGACGTGGCCGAACATCATCGTCACGTTTGAACGCAGCCCGACCCGGTGGGCGGTGTCGTGGACGTCGAGCCACTGGTCCGTCGACACCTTGTCCGGGCAGATGATCCGTCGTACTTCGTCGTCGAGGACCTCCGCGGCCGTCCCGGGCAGCGAGCTCAGGCCGGCATCGCGCAGCTCCGTTAGATAGTTCTCGAGCGGGAGGCCCAGCGTCTCGGCGCCCTGCCACACCTCGAGTGCCGAGAACGCATGCACGTGCAAGCCGGGCACGGCCTCCTTGATCGCGCGCACGACCGAGAGGTAGTAATCGCCGGTGAACGCGGGATGGATTCCGCCCTGCAGGCACACCTCGGTCGCGCCGCGCTCCCATGCCTCCTCGCACCGGCGCACGATCTCTTCGTGAGGAACGAGGTACGGCGCTCCGCGAAGGTTCGCGGCGAGCTTCCCTTTCGAGAAGGCACAGAAGCCGCAGCGGAAGTAACAAACGTTCGTGTACTGGATGTTGCGCGTGACGACATAGGTCACCTCGTCCCCGCACGCCTCGCGCCTCAGACCGTCGGCCGCTGCGAACACGCGGTCACGCTCACGACCGCGCGCCTCCAGCAGTCGCACGATCTCCCGTTCGCCGAGCTCATCCCGGGAGTCGACGGGCAGCGCGTCGCGTGGAACGAACGGAACGCCGCCTGCCTCCCCCGGAGACCACGCGTCTTCGCGTGCGAGGCCAAGCGAATCGGATGCGCGCAGCACGGCCGGCATCACCTTCGGATCGATCCACCCACCCGAGATCCACTCCGGATAGACAGGCAGGCGTGGCGCAAGGTCGAGCCCGCGGCTCTCGGTCCCCTCCCGCAATCGCTCGAGCTCCGGCCACGGCGCCTCGGGGTTGACGTGATCGATCGTGACCGGGGAGACGCCGCCCCAGTCGTCGATCCCCGCATCCAGCAGCCGCGGGAAGTCGTCATAGGAGAGATTCGGCGGCGCCTGCAAATGGGCATCCGCGCCGAGGACGATGCGCGCCACCGCGATCGTCCAGAGGAGCTCGTCGAGCGCGGGCTCCGCCGCGTCCGCCATGCGCGTGCCGGCCTTCGCGCGGAAGTTCTGGATGATCACCTCCTGCACGTGGCCGTGCGTCGCGGCCCGCTCGCGGATCGCGAGCAACGCGTCGATCCGCTCGGCACGCGTTTCTCCGATCCCGATCAGGATTCCGGTCGTGAACGGCACTCGCTCCTCACCGGCAGCTTCGATCGTCGCCAGCCGCCGCGCAGGCGTCTTGTCAGGAGAGCCGAAGTGCGGTCCGCCGCGCGCCGACAGTCGCTCCGAAGTCGTCTCGAGCATCATCCCCATCGAGGCACTGACCCGACGAAGCGCGCGAAAATCAGCGCGCGTCATCACGCCTGGATTCAAGTGTGGCAGCAGCCCCGTCTCGTTGAGCACCGTCTCGCTCGCCCGCGCGAGGTACTCGAGCGTCGTCTCGCAGCCGAGTCCGGCGAGCTCCTCGCGCGCGGCGCGGTAACGCAGCTCGGGCTTGTCGCCGAGCGTGAACAGCGCCTCGCGACAACCGGCGGCCGCCCCTGCGCGCGCCACGTCGAGCACCTCGTCGATCGTCATGTACGCACGCTCCCCGCGGCGCGGCGGGTGCGCAAACGTGCAGTAGTGACAGACGTCGCGGCAGAGCTTCGTCAGAGGAATGAAGACCTTGGGCGAGTAGGTCACGAGGAGCCCGTGTCCCTCGTCGCGCAACGCGCGCGCCTCGGCGCAGAGCTCGTCGAGCGACCGGTCGAGCAGCTCCATCAACCGAGCTTACGTTGTGACAGAGGAGCTACGGAGGGGCTTAGCGCGGTCTGGCGGAGATGAGTTTGCCGAACGGGCGCCAGTTGTTGTCCTGCCAGCGCTGGAGCCGGACCTGCGTCAGAGGGAAGCGGCTCTTCGGCGTCGTGTGGATGACGATCCCCGGGAGCACGAACGGATTCCCCTTCTCGTTCAGGTGCGTCGCCGCGTTCATCACGCTCTGGCGGGTGGGATTCCGGCCCGCCTTCTTGAGCGTGTTGACCATCGTGTACGCCGTCGCCATTCCCGCCGTGAAATAGCCGTCCTTCAGGTCACGCGACGTGATGTCCTGGCCGTGCTGCTTGAGGATCGACTGGAAGAGCCTGATCCCCTTGTCGCTCTTCCACAGGGAGGAGGCCGGGTCCTTGCCGAAGACGATCGAGATCGCACCGTTCGCCGCTTTCTGCGGGACGATCGACATCAGCGCCGAGGCTGACGAGACGTCGTTCACGAAGATCTGCGGCTTCCAGTTCAGGCGCGAGACGGCGTTGAACGCCTGGAGCGAGAACTTGCCGAAGGCGAAGACCATCAGGACGTTCGCCTTGGATGCCTTTAGCTGCGTCACCTGCGGTTGGACGTCGGACGAGGTCGGGTCGTAGCCCACGCGCGCGACGATCGACTTCGCCTTCGCCCCGAGGCCACGACGCAGCCCGGAGACGAGATCGCGGCCGTAGTCGTCGTCCTGGTACAGGATCGCGATCTTCGGCTTCTTGATGTTCTTGACGATGTAGCGGCCGAAGATCGCTCCCTCTTCCGAGTACGGCGGGATGTAGCCGATCGTCCAGGGGTACTTCTTGTAGTCGCGTCCGAAAGTGGTCGCGCCGGAGGAAACGAAGAGCTGCGGCACCTTGTTGTCGTTGAGCAGCTTCCGGACGGCGAGGTTGTTGTTCGTCCCGAGGGAACTGAACATCGCGAACACCTGCTCCTGCTGCACGAGCCGGATCGTGTTGTTGACCGCGCGGCCGGGGTCGTAGCCGTCGTCGAGGTACGTGAACTTGATCCTGCGGCCGTTGACGCCGCCCCTGGCGTTGACGTACTTGAAGTACGCCTCGGCCCCGCGCGCGACGTTCCCGGCGATGGCGGCCTCGCCGCTCAGGGGCACGCTCGAGCCGAGATGGATCTCGTTCGCGGTCACGCCGGGAGTTGCATTCGGCCGTGCGCCGGCAGCGGCCGCAGCAACGGCCGCCGCCAACAGACATACGAGAAGGACCCTCACACCCACCACTGACTACGACCGAGTGTATAGCCGGGTTGTTAGCGGGCGAAAAACCTTCCGCAGCAAGCCGCCCGCCCCGGTCGGCAGCAACAACATCACGAGGATCAGCACGGCGCCGAAGATCGCGCTCGAGATTCCGGGCTGCTTCGGATTGAGATCGACCGCCGGCAGGTGGTTCACCCAGCGGGCGACGGTGTCCGCGTGGTTCTGCAGGAAGTAGATGAGGGCGGCCCCCGCGATCAGCCCGGCGAGCGAGCCGAGACCCCCGACGGCGAGACCGACGACCAGGTAGATCGACAGGATGATCGGGAAGGTGTCGGGGTTGACGTATGCGCTCGCCATCGCGTACAGGGCGCCGGCGACGCCCGCGTAGAACGCGGAGATCCCGAACGCGAGCGTCTTGTAGAACGCGAGGTTGATTCCGGAGGACGCCGCCGCCACCTCGCTGTCGCGGATCGCCTGCAAGGCGCGCCCCGTCGGGCCGCGCAGCAGCCACCAGGCCACGGCCAGCAGGACGAGCGCGATTCCCCAGGTGAGGTAGTAGATCCAGTCGTTCGGCGTCAGATCGAGCCCGAACGGCGCCTTCACGAGATTGAGGATCTGGCCACTCGTCCCGCCGAGGAAGCCGCCGAATTTCTTGGGCAACTGCGGGAACGACACCGCGATCCCGAAAGTGATCAGTGCCAGGTAGAGGCCGGACAGGCGCAGGGCAGGCAAGCCCACCAGCAGACCGGCCAGGCCGGCGACCACACCGGCGATCGGGATCGTCCAGATGTCGCGGACTGGATGGCCGGAGATGCCGTCGACGCTAAGGATCGCGGTCGTGTAGCCGCCGATCGCCATGAACGCACCGTGCCCCAGCGAGATCTGGCCGCTGTAGCCGGTGAGTACGCCGAGCCCGAGCAGCGCGATGAAGTACATGCCCACGATCGCGAACTCGCGCGAGTGGAAGTCGCTGACGAAGCTGGGCATGACCGCCACGAGCACGGCCAGCGCGACGAAGCCCAAGATCTCCAGAACGAGCTTGAGCTTCATACGCGGCGCACCGCAACCTTCCCGAAGAGACCACCCGGTCGCACGAGCAGCAACACGAGGATCAGCAGCAGCGCGGCCGGGAGCTTGAGCGTCGAGCCGATGAACTCGACATAGCGGCCGAGCAAAGTGATCGTCACGCCGAGCAGGATTCCGCCGACGACCGCGCCGAGCGGGCTGTCGAGCCCGCCGAGGACCGCGGCCGCGAACGCATACAACAGGATCGTCTGCATCATGTTCGGGTCGAGGAAGACGACCGGCGCGATCATCATTCCGGCGACCGCGCCGAGTACCGCGGCGATCCCCCAGCCGAGGGCGAGCATCCAGCTCACCCGGACCCCGACGAGGCGCGACGGCGCCGGGTTCACGGCCGCGGCACGCATTGCGAGACCGAGCTTCGTTTAGCGGAAGAAGAGGGCCAGGAGCGCGACGAGCGCCAGTGAGGTGACGACGATGCCGATGTCCTGCACGCTGATCGGCACGCCGCCGACGTCGATCGTCCTCGTGGAGAACGGCCCGTGGAACTGCCTGTTCTGGCCGCCCCAGATGATGCTCATGAGCCCGTTCAACAACAGCGCGAGCCCGAGCGTGATGATCACGATCGTCAGCACGGAGGCGTTCTCGACCGGTCGGATCAGGATTCGCTCGATCGCCACGCCTCCGGTGAATGCGATCGCGAGGACGATCGGGAACGCGGACCAGAAAGACAGGCCGTGGTTCATCAACGACCAGGCGATGAACGTCGTGAACGTCGCCAGCTCACCCTGCGCGAAGTTGATCACCCGCGTGGAGCGGTAGATGATCACGAGCGCCAGCGCGAGACCCGCGTAGATCGCGCCCTCGCGGATACCCGCCGCCAGCTGTTGTGCGAACTCCGTCCAGGTGAAGGCGGCGACAGCCACTAATACCCGAGGTAGGACCTGCGGACGGATTCGTTGGCGCGCAGTTCGTCACTCGAGCCCTTCACGACGACGCGCCCAACCTCCAGGACGTACGCGCGGGCTGCATGTGCGAGCGCGAGGGTGGCGTTCTGCTCGACGACGAGGACGGAGATGCCTTCTTCGGCCTTCATCGCGTCGAGCACGCGGAAGATCTCCGCGACCACGATCGGCGCGAGGCCCAGTGACGGCTCGTCCAGGAGGAGGAGCTTCGGGCGAGCCATCATGGCGCGGCCGAGCGCGAGCATCTGCTGCTCGCCGCCGGAGAGTGTCCCCGCCTGCTGCTGACGCCGTTCCTCGAGCGGCGGAAAGTACTTGAAGACGCGCGCAGCGTCGTCCTTCACGTTGCTGCGGCGGACGTAGGCGCCGAGTCGCAGGTTGTCCCAGACCGAGAGCTCGGTGAACGTGCCTCTGCCCTCGGGTACGTGTGCGATGCCCGCACGCGCCGTTGCTTCGGGGCGGCGTGGCAGCTTCTTGCCGTTGAAGATGACCTCGCCGTCGCGCTTCACGGTCCCCGAGACCGCACGCAGGGTCGTCGTTTTCCCGGCCCCGTTGGCCCCGAGGACGGCGATGAGCTCACCCTCGCCGACCGTGAGCGTCACGCCGTGCAGGGCCTTGACCGGGCCGTAGCGGGCCTCGACGTTATTGAGCTCGAGCAGGCTCCGGCTCAACCGGGTACCCCGAGGTAGGCCTCGATGACTTCTTTGTTGGAACGCACTTCCGCGGGCGTTCCGCCGGCGATCTTCTTGCCGAAGTCGAGCACGTGCACGCGATCGGCGACGCTCATCACCAGGCCCATGTGGTGCTCGACGAGCAGGACGGTGAGGTCGAAGTCGCCACGCATACGCCGGATGAAGGTGCCGAGCTGGTTCACCTCTTCGTGACTGAGCCCGCCGGCCGGCTCGTCGAGGAGCAGGAGCCGCGGCCCGGAGGCCAGAGCCCGCGCGAGCTCGACCCGCTTCTGCGTTCCGTACGGCAGCTCCGAGGCGGGGCGGTAGCGCAGCGAATGGAGATTAACGTAGAACAGCAGGTCCTCCGTGCTCTGCTCGCCACGCCGAGCATGCGCGCCCACGCGCACGTTGTCGATCACGCTCATGCCCCGGAAGAGCTCGACGTTCTGGAACGTGCGAGAGATCCCTCGGCGGATCACGCCGCTCGGTGCAGTGCGCAGAAGGCTTTCGCCCTCGAAGCGGACGTCACCTTCGTCCGGCGTATAGAGCCGCGTTATGACGTTGAAGGCGGTTGTCTTGCCGGCGCCGTTCGGGCCGATCAGGCCGACGATCTCCCCCACCTCGGCGTCGAAGGACACGCCGTCGAGCGCGACGATGCCGCCGAAACGCTTGGACACGTTGTCGACTTCCAGGAGGGGCAAGGGGCAATACCCTAGTTTGCTGTGACTCTCCACCCAACTGCCCAGCGGCTTCAGGACCGCCTCGAGGAGCTTGGCCTGTCCGTACAGGTGCAGGAGCTCCCGGACTCGACCCGGACCGCCGGGGAAGCCGCCGCGGCCGTCGGGGTCGAGGTCGGCCAGATCGTCAAGTCACTCGTCTTCGTGAACGCCGACGGCCCGCTGCTCTGTCTCTGCGCCGGCGACCGGCGGGTCGACACAGCAAAGCTGGGCTTGGGCGTTCGCCAGGCGAAGGGTGACGAGGTTCGCGCCGCGACGGGGTTCGCGATCGGCGGTGTCCCACCCCTCGGGCACGACCGTCCGGTGCGGACGATCGTCGACGAGTCGCTTCGCCGCTACGACACGGTCTGGTGTGCCGGTGGCACGTCAAACGCCGTGTTTCAGGTTGCGACGGACGCCCTGATCGCGGCCATTCCGGACGCCCAGCTCCAGGACGTGTCGTAGCGCCGGAAATCCACTGCAGGTTTTGGGTCTGAGACGGGTCTGCTCTCTCGAGGGGGCGCGCTACCCGCGGTTGTCGACCTGCTAGGAAGTCAACAGTCGCGGCAGCGCCTCCTCTTTTGCTTACCCCGGGAGCGCAGCGGCGTCCGTAACGGGCGACCGGCAGGCGAAGTTCTCGCAGATGTAGACAGCCGGGCGCTCGTCCACGAGGTCCTTGCCCCGGAGCAGGGGCACGCCCTCGCTCGGGCCGAACGCGACGACGGTGTTGGGCTGAAACGGCGCGAGCGCGGCGCGCGCGACCTCCGAGTCGGCGGGCCCGATGACCGCGATCTCTCGCGGCGGCGAGAAGTGCAGGTCGAGGGCGGACAGCGTGTGACCGAACGCGGACGGGGCCTGAGGGAGTAGCCGCGAGACGAGCCTGAAGACTCCGAGCGCCCGGCGCTCCAGCTCGTCGTCTCCCCACAGGCGTGCGAGTCGCAGGAGGACGTACGCCAGCATCGAGTTGCCCGACGGCGTCGGGTGGTCATCGAAGTCCTTCTTCCGGGCGACGAGCTGCTCGCCGTCGGCCGGCGTCAGGAAGAAACCGCCGCGCTGCTCGTCCGCGAACAGCTCTACCGCAAGCAGCGCAAGACGCCGTGCCTCCTCGAGCCAGCGCAGCTCACCGGTCGCCACGTGGAGCTCATAGAGCCCGTTTGCCACGTCCGCATAGTCCTCGAGCACGCCCCCGTGCTTGGCCTGGCCGCTCCGCCATGTCCGGAAGAGCCTGCCGTCCGGAGTCGAAAGCGGACCGAGCAGAAACTCCGCGGTGGCGCGTGCCGCCGAGAGGAGGTCGTCGCGGTTCAGCCGGCGACCGGCTTCGGCCAGAGCCGCCAGGGCGAGCCCGTTCCACGACGCGATCGCCTTGTCGTCGCGGAGCGGCTTGGGCCGGCGCTCGCGTTCCCCGAAGAGTCGCGCGCGCGTCTCCGGATCGAGCGCGCCGCGAATGATGAAGCGGCCGTGCTCAAAGGGATGCAGGAGCTCACGCGCGACGTCGTCGTCCTCGGTCCACGTGTACGTCAGTCCCTCGACCCCGTCGGTGTCAGCATCCTGTGCGGACGCGAAGCCACCGTCCGGCAGGTGGAGCTCGCGCAGCATGTACTCGAGCGTCTCCTCCGCGACCTTGCGGTAGCGCTCGTTCCCCGTCACGAGCCAGCCGTGCAGGTACGCGGGAACGAGCAGCGCGTTGTCGTACAGCATCTTCTCGAAGTGCGGGACGAGCCACTCGCGGTC
>Ga0184638_1000007_pt1 | contig 46648 bp, 65 predicted proteins | sample PLM31_50_b2_FD_133141 | JGI IMG/M metagenome (GOLD analysis project Ga0184638, IMG submission 133141) | Groundwater sediment microbial communities from an aquifer in East River, Colorado, USA - PLM3-1_50_b2 | ecosystem: Environmental > Terrestrial > Soil > Riparian zone | place: USA: East River... | reverse complement strand
GTTCCAGGCCAAGCTGAGGGACACGAAGTGGTGGAAGGAGAACTCCGACACCATGCGTCAGGCTGCAATGGAGAAGTCCACTGACCCTGCAACCTGGAACGCCAAGGTTTCTGCGGCCAAGGTTCAGATTCAGCAGATGGCTGGTGAGATGGGTGCAGCAGTGCCCAGCTCCAAGCTGAACAAGATCGCCGAGCAGGTCATCAAGACCGGCATGGATGAAGCTTCACTGAAGAATACTCTTGGCGCCTACATCACCTTCCAGGACAATGGCAGCACCCTCAATGGTGCTGCTGGTCAGTATGAGCATGCCATCAAGGAGTTCGCTTACTCCAATGGCGTGACGCTGGACAAGCAGACTGTCAAGAACCAGGCACAGCTGATTGGGCGTGGCGTAGCTACGGAGCAGGACTTCAAGAACCAGATCGTGAACCAGGCAGTGTCTACGTATCCTGCATACAAGGCCCAGCTTGAGGCTGGGCAGACCATGATGGATATCGCTTCACCGTATATTCAGCAGATGGCTGACGACCTGGAGATTCCATACACTCAGATCAATCTTACGGACCCGCTCGTGAAGCGGGCCCTGAATGGCGTCAACCAGGCAGGCAAACCCACCGGAATGGATACGGTAGCGTTCCAGTCTCAGCTGAGGAATGATCCTCGCTGGGCGAGGACCACTAATGCTCAGGACTCGGTCATGCAGACTGGTCTCAAGGTGCTTCAGGATATGGGGCTGACTAGCGGAGGACAGTAATGGGACAGCCCACGTTCGATCAGTTCTTCCGCGCTATCGCAGAACAGGAGTCCAATGGAAGGTACAGCGCCGTAGGCGTGTACGTCCGAGGAGACAGGGCCTATGGTAAGTACCAGGTGATGGGAGCCAACATTCCCTCCTGGACCAAGCAGTATTATGGCAAGTCTCTGACTCCAAACCAGTTCCTGAACAATCCAGCAGCGCAGGAGGCGGTAGCCAAGGGCAAGCTGAAGTCGTACTACAACAAGTACGGCGCCCGAGGCGCCGCCTCTGCGTGGTATTCTGGTAACGCAAGTCTTTCTGAATCCACCCGCTCCCAGAGCGGTGGACCATCCATCAAGTCCTACGTTGACTCCGTTATCAACAAGGCCTACAAGTATCCGGCGACCGGCGGAACATCCACTGCTGGTGCATACACGAGTGGAGGGGTTGTCACGCCCACGCTATCCAGCGCAGAGCTTGCCGAGCAGTATGGTTTCGTGTCGGGATTCCTCAACTCCAACAGCGAGCTGAAGAGCCTGTTCCAGCAGGCCGTCAGTGGCGGCTGGACTGCCGACAAGTTCCAGGCCAAGCTGCGCAATACGAAGTGGTGGAAGACTCACAGCAAGGACGAGAGGGATTATCTTCTCAAGCTGAAGTCTGATCCAGCCACCGCCAAGCAGGATCTCACCGCAGCCAGGGTAAAGGCAAAGCAGATCGCCAACGCCCTCGGCATTGTCGAGACTACTTCCACGAAGAAGAAGATCGAGCAGGCAGCCTATAGCATGGTTGCCAAGGGCTGGGACGAAGGCCAGATGAGGTACTACCTTGGCCAGTACGTGTCCTTCGCTGACGGTAAGCATCAGGGCGAAGGTGGCGAGGCTATCGACCAGATGCAGGAGTACGCATACAACATGGGCGTCACTCTGTCTGGTAAGTGGTACGCCGACAGGGCAAGGTCCATCATTCGTGGCGTTGCTACGATCCAGGACTTCAAGTCTGAGATCGCCAACAAGGCAAAGGCTTCATTCCCTCAGTGGAGTAAGCAGATCGATGGCGGCCAGACAGTAGCCGATATTGCCCAGCCTTACTTCCAGTCCATGTCGACGATCCTTGAGCTGCCTTCGGGCAGCATAAATCTGTTCGACCCTGTCGTCAAGAAGGCACTCAACTACACCAACCCTGGAACTCTGACCAAGGAGGCCAAGCCGCTGTGGCAGTTCGAGAATGAACTGCGCAACGATGCTCGGTGGAAGAAGACGAAGAATGCACAGGACAGTCTGTTCCAGATCGGTCATCAGGTTCTGGCTGACTTCGGATTCAAGTTCTAAGGAAGACGGATGACTACTCCACTAGATTTCCAGAACATCGGCGATGAGAAGGCGGCAAAGGCCAAGCTTGCCATCCTCAAGGCGCGTCAGGCGATGCAGCAGAAGACGCTGAAGACTCAGCAGGCTCAGCTGACCAAGCTCAATGCCAAGAAGACCAAGTCCAAGAAGGACCTTCAGTCGATCGCTGCACTCAAGGCAAGGATCGGCAAGACCAGTGCGACTCTGAAGACGATCTCTTCGGCTGCGGTAACTGCACAGAACAAGTACTATGAGGTCACTGGCCAGTACGAGCAGCTGCTTGAGGGTGCCAACCGTGACGCCTACATGGCACTCAGTTCACTGTTCGATCAGTATGGACTCGGCACTCTGGCCGACAAGATCTATGACTACGTGAAGAACGGTTATGGATCTGACACGATCAGCATCCTGCTCCAGGACACGCCAGAGTACAAGAAGAGGTTCGCAGGGAATGAGGCCCGCCTCAAGGCGGGCATGTCCGTGCTGTCTCCAGCTGAGTACATCTCCACAGAGAACAGCTACCGTCAGATCATGAAGCAGTCCGGTCTTCCGATCGGCTTCTATGACAGTACGGATGACTTCACTGACTTCATCTCCAAGGACATGAGCCCGACGGAGCTGCAAGGACGAGTAGACCTGGCCACTCAGGCGACGGCTCTTGCCAACCCTGCATACAAGCAGGCTCTTGAGCAGATGGGTCTTGGTCAGGGCGAGATTGCAGCCTACTTCCTGGACCAGGCGAAGGCACTGCCCTTCCTTCAGAAGGCTGCGGCTACCGCCTCCATTGGCGCGGAAGCACTTCAGCGAGGGTTCGCGTTCGACCAGCAGTACATCGAGAACCTTGCCACTCAGGGCATCTCTCGTGAGCAGGCGGCTACCGCCTATGCTCAGATCGGTGACGAGTTCTCTGATCTGAAGACTCTCGGATCCATCTATGGCGGAGGCTGGACTCAGCGCCAGGCTGAGGAGTCTGCGTTCACTGGTGGAACTGAAGCTTCGAAGCAGAGGAGCGGTCTCATCTCGAAGGAGAAGAGTGCGTTCAGTGGAGCTACGGGAGGCGCAAAGTCTGGACTTGCACAATCTGGTGGAGCAAGGTAACATAGAAGACGTGATCACCCGTATGCAAATACGGGTGACACTATCTCCCTGTAGTGAACTGGCATCACACCTGTTTTGGGAACAGGCAAACGAGGTTCGATTCCTCGCAGAGAGACGAGAACGGAGACACCAGGTTCGATTCCTGGCCACCGTCGCTGTACGGTGTGGGGGGTGCTGGTCAGCCTGCCGTTCGTGACTTGCCTTATTGGTGTAGCGGAAACACACTAGTCTTCCAAACTAGGTTCGCGAGTTCGATCCTCGCATAAGGCTCTGGGTTAGGATCGTAGATCCTAACTTACCTCACTGATCGTAGATCAGTGCGATGCTGGATAGTGGAGAGGTTCCACGCCGTGCTCATAACTCGGAAACCTGGGTTCGAATCCCAGTCCAGCCATATTGGACAGCGTAGGTTGTGTCGGTCGGTCTCCAAAACCGTACCGCGAGGGTTCGAATCCCTCGTCCTTTGCCAATGCTTACTAGACTAACGGCAGGTCGCCTGGCTCTGGACCAGGTAGTCGAGGTTCGAATCCTTGGTAAGCAGCTTTGGAGGATAGCACCCGATGGTGGGTAAGCGGTCTAGAAAACCGTGCTAGTCTCTGGCTAGGGGTTCGACTCCTCTATCCTCCTCTTGGATTGCATGGCGCTGGGCGCCAGGCGGTTTGCTAAACCGCCCTAGTCGCAAGGCTAGTGGTTCGATTCCACTGCTCTCCGCTGCTTGGATGCTGGGACATAAGGGAGGCTGTAACCCTCTCGCCTTCATTGGCTACGTGAGTTCGATTCTCGCACGAGCAACTGGCTGCGATCCTCCTGGGGAGGATCTCGTCTGCAAAACGAGAGGTCCGGTTCAAATCCGGCGTGGCTTCTGGGTCCTGTCAAGGTGACACGCTAGTCTTGCAAACTGGCTCAGGTCGGTTCGATTCCGACAGGTTCCACTGGGAGGTAGTATAACGGTGCATTACCCCGGGCCGATAACCCGGAGAAGAGGGTTCAACTCCCTCCTTCCCTACCAAGCCTTGTTGGCGTAGTGGTCAACGCAGCCGCCTGTCGAGCGGAAGATCGCCGGTTCGAATCCGGTACGAGGCGCGCAGCAGTAGCCCAACGGCCGAGGCAACAGGCTTAGACCCTGCAAGACGTGGGTTCGAATCCCACCTGCTGTACCAAGCTCCATTCGTCTAGTGGTCTGGACATCTGGTTCTCACCCGAGAGGTGAGGGTTCAATCCCCTCGTGGAGTACGCAATAACTTGCCCTACTAGCTCATTGGCAGAGCACTGGAGTGAAATCCCAGGAGACGTGGTTCGATTCCACGGTTCGGCACTGTGACCATGTTGTAATGGTAGCCTGCCAGGTTGTGTCCCTGGCTGCGAGGGTTCGATTCCCTCTGGTCACCCCGCAGGTATAGTTCAAAGGACAGAACGCTAGGCTACGAACTTAGCGATGGGGGTTCGAGTCCCTCTACCTGTACGATCCGGTCGCACAAATGGAAGTGCATCAGGCTCTTAACCTGTGAGAATGTGGGTTCAAGTCCCACCCGGACCACTGTGGAGTGGGGATTAAGCATTCCCTTAAGATCAAGCATCGCGCTTGGCGCTCCTCTTGCCCTACTAGTTCAACGGCATAGAACGGCTGTTTAGTAATCAGCGGATCGGGGTTCGATTCCTCGGTGGGGCTCGCAAGATCTATGGAGTATGGCCAAGTGGCAAGGCAGCGGACTGTTAATCCGCAGAGCGCAGGTTCGATCCCTGCTACTCCAGCTGTCTCGGTGAAGGACGCAGTCGAGTTTCCTAAACTTGATATCAGGGTTCGACTCCCTGCGAGACTATACGTGAGTCGTCTAGCGGCAAAGGCTCCTGCCTTACAAGCAGGTAAGCGTGGGTTCGAGTCCCACCTCACGTACCGGTACGCTGTCGCCAGCAAGCAGTACTGTAGAGAAGACTGGCACCACTGAGCGAGCGAAGCCACAGCTCCCTAGCTGTGGCTTTTGGCGTTCACCATCTATTAGGAGAAACATGAGCGACGCATGGGGTATTGAGGACAACACGAACCTGGCCGGAAACACTGAACTTACCGGGCCTAAGGCACTTCGTGATGCATACGATGCGGTGAAGGCGAAGAACCAGGAGCTAGCGGACGGTCTGGCCGCCGTCACTAAGCAGCTCCGCGACAACGCCGTATCGAGTACCCTCGGTGAGCTTGGAATTCCCGCCACTGCCGTAGAGCAGTACAAGGGAGAGGCGGACCCGGTAAAGGTCCGTGAGTGGGCAACCACTATGCAGTCCCTCTTCGGAGGTGGCGGTGGAACTCAGGTTCCTGCCCCAACAATTGAGCAGGCGCCAGCAGTCACCCTTGAGGGTGATGCGGCGCAGCAGCTTCAGCGTCTCAACGAGGCGGGTCAGCAGGGAACTCCTGTAGGCAACTTTGAAGCAGCTTCAGCCTCGCTCAATGATGCTACTGATACTAAGGCTCTCATCCAGGCTTGGCAGAATATCAAGTAAGTGGGAGCCCTCCTCGTAGGAGGTAAGTGGTGGCTAACGCCTTCACTGGTACTGCCGCAATGGCGAACCTCGTCCAGACCACGTACGACCGTGCTCTTGAGTTCGCCCTTCGCGCGCAGCCCATGTTCCGTCAGGTCGCAGACAAGCGACCTGTACAGCAGGCAATGCCTGGTAGCTCCGTAGTATTCGAGCTGTACCAGGATCTCGCTCAGGCGGTAACTCCGCTTAATGAGCTAGTGGACCCGGACGCAGTAGCGGCCGGTAACCCAACCACTGTCAGCGTGACGCTGAACGAGTACGGTAACTCCATCCTGATCTCCAACAAGCTGGACCTGTTCAGCTTCACGGACGTGACCGCAGGTCTCGTGAACCAGGTGGCGTGGAACCTTGTCGACTCCGTTGACACTGTTGTGCGTACCGTCCTCGATGGTGGAACCAACTACATCCGCGACAATGGTGCATCTGGTCCCGTGTACAACGGTGCCCAGACCACTGTTGGAACTACTGCGGCTGACATCTTCGCCTCCACTTGGGTTCGTCTCGCAGTTGCGAAGCTGCGTACGAACAAGGTTCACCCCAACAAGGGCAGCTTCTTCACCGCGTACATCCACCCCGAGGTCTCTCACGACCTTCGTGCGGAGACTGGTGCAGCAGCATGGCGTGACCCGCACAACTACTCTGCGGCTGAGAACATCTGGGCTGGAGAGATCGGCGAGTATGAGGGTGCAGTCTTCATCGAGACTCCTCGCACCACTATCGGCGTAAATGCCGGTGCCGGTGGAACCGTCGATGTGTACAACACGTACTTCACCGGACAGCAGGCTCTTGCCGAGGCTGTGGCGGAGGAGTTCCACACGGTCCGTGGACCGGTAGTGGACAAGCTGACCCGCTTCCAGCCTCTCGGCTGGTACGGCGTGGCTGGCTGGAGCATCTACCGTCAGGAGGCCCTCATCAGGGCCGAGTCCGCTTCTTCGATCGCCGTCAACTAATGGCAGCGCATCTCAGGGTTGGCTCTACGGTCGACATTGAGTAGGAGGGTCCTTCGGGATCCCTCTCTGGCCAGGGAGTGGTTACGAATCTAACCGATTCGTACATCGAACTGGAAGGCCATCCGGCCCTCATCGGCAATCGTGCATTCGCGTGGTCTCACGTGCTGCACGTAACTGTCACGACTCACTGACGGATGGGGCCCGCCTTCGGGCGGGCCCCATTTCTCGTAACTAAGGAGCATCAATGTCCGGTGCAGATAACACCAGCATGACTCTGCGCACCACCGCAGTATCCACCACCATGACTCAGAACGACTACGTTCTGATGGTTATCGGTGCAGGTGGAGCGGTAACTGTCACTCTTCCGAGCGTGACTGCACTTCAGCCGGGACGTCCGTACACCGTGTACAAGGACAACGCGGCTCAGACCATCACCATCGACCCAGCTGGTTCTGAGACGATTGATGGCGGAGCGACTACTACGCTTCTGACTGGCCAGGTTCACGCGAAGACCTTCGTGTCCAACGGAACTGCATGGTTCATCATCGGCGAGTACGACGCACTAGCGGCGTAATGGGAGGAGCCTCATGCCCTGGCTATATACACTCAATACAGTGGATGAGGCTCCTTTCGCCTGGAACCCACTGCATGAAAGGTTCCGCATTCCAAGGGGCATCTCCGTCAAGGAGATCGCCCCTTGTGAGTACGTTGAGGTTCGCTATGATGCGTACACCAACGAGCTTGGTGCGGTCAACCTTCCCACCCCGGCTGGCGGCTGGGGTGATCCCAACTTCTGGGAGCAGCCCTCTGCGGGGCTGAACTATTTCCGTGGAGGATACGAGCACATCGTATCCGATGCGGTAAAGGCATGCCTGATCTCTTCGGGCGTGGCGACTGAAGACAATTTCGGGCCAGCACCTGGCACGTTCGGATTTAATGGGTTCGGTATGGGACCCTTCGGAGGACCCTGATGGCATTCCTGCCTATCGCACGAGGAAGTTCCGACTGGGATGTGCCAGTCAATGCCGCATTCACGGATCAGGATGCGCGCATCACGGAGGTAGAGAGCCGCACGGCGGGCCAGCAGTTCTATCTTCTGGTCGCATCGAACTCTGCTCCCACCGAAGTCAAGGCCAAGGCCGACTACGTGTGTGACGGCGTTGCTGACCAGGTGGAGATCCAGGCCGCCGTTGATGCAGCTTTCGCCTCCGATGGATGCGCTGTCCAGCTGTCGGCTGGACCGTTCCTCACCACTGCACCAATTACCCTTCATCCCACCGTCACGCTTCAGGGCGTGCACGGTGACGGTATCTTCAACCCTGACCAGCTGACCGCTACGTCCTACATCGCTCCCCAGGGAAGCTTCATCGGTGGCGCCGCTATCGTCATGCTCGGCCAGACCGCTGGCGGTTACGCCGACAAGTCTGCGGAGCAGCGCATCTTCAACCTCACCATCCTTGGTGACGCCTCTGCTGCCTCCGTTCACGGCATTCAGGCAAGCGACTACATCCACGGAGTTGTGCTCCGTGACGTGGCGGTCGTCAGGCCGACCGGCAAGGGTATCTATACCTTCACCGAGAACTCTTCTCAGCCATTCTCCTGGACCATGAACCGTGTGGTTGTGGACAATGCGGTCGGCAACGGTATCGAGCTGATCAACCACTCGGACTTCACTGCCTATGACGTTGTCTGCATCGGTTCTGGTGGATCCAACTGGGTCCTGTCGAACATGCCGAACTCCCGGCTGACCAACTGCCGTGCAGAGTGGTCCGATGCTCACGGATACAGGATCGAAGGAAACTTCGGTACTGGCCAGGGCTCTGGCGCACTGGTCATGGTTGGCTGCTCCACCGACAGGAACAGTCAGAACGGTCTGGACATCACGTCCACCGGCAACGCTCCTATCCTGATCAGCGGCCTGATGACTCGCCGTGACGGAAGGAATGCTGGTGCAGGTGGTGGCGGTTACGCCGCCATCTTCGCTGCCAATGCCACCACTCCTCTCGTCATCAATGGCTGGACTCAGTATCCAGGCGTAGATGATGGTGGAGGCGGAACGAACAGTCCTCAGGTCGGTGGACACTTTGACGGCAACACTGCCGTGCAGGTGGAGAGTTCATACATCCATGCAGCGACTACGGCGCTGAACAACACCGGTACCAATACGATCTTCTCGCTTGGTACGAACATCGTTCAGGCAACTGGCACCACTGCGGCACCGTCAAGGTCTGTGCCGATCGTCCTGCCAACCGAGTGGAACCCGGTCGACCACGCGTTTGAGACCTGGTCGTTCGATCCGTCAGTGATCCAGGGTGGAGCAGCTACCACCGCTGGTACCATCTACATGATCAAGATGCCTATCAGGGTGGCAACTCAGATCAGTAGCCTGGTGGCTACTGTCACTACCGCAGGTTCGGTGCTCACAGCCAACCAGAACTTTGCCGGACTGTACAGCTCCACTGGCGTCAGGCTTGGCCAGACCGTTGACCAGTCCACTACGTGGAACAGTATCGGAACCAAGACGATGGGAATCTCCGGTGGAGCTGTCACCGTTCAGCCGGGCTTCTACTATCTGGCCCTCCTGTCCAACGGCACTACTCCGCCCCAGTTCGCCAGGAGTCAGGTGACATCCGCTTCCGCAGTCAACGTGAACCTTACCGCCGCAACTGGCAGGTACATCACTACGGCCACCGCACAGACCACGCTGCCAGCAACCATTGACATGGCTGCACTGGCAGCAACCGACAGCACCTCCCGTTGGGTTGCCTTCATCTAAGGAGTACGAATGGCGCACATCTACGATCCAGCCAAGGGCCCATGTGACCCGAAGTTCTACTACTGCGTACACGAGGGACAGCCTTGCATTGCTGGTCCTGGTGGTAACACTACCCTGATCGAGAACAACGAGAAGGGAATGCTGGAGACCGAGGTCTTCAAGGTTATCGCACGTCACCAGCAGGCCGCACTTGGTTCCAACCATGACAGCCAGAAGCAGGGAATCTACGCAACGAACTCGGTGGGTGACAACGACTGATGGACGAGCGATTCAAGCATCACCCGCCCAAGGGTGACGAAACTATTGACAAGCATCAGGCAGCCCGAGTGGCTGCCGACTCGTTCTTCAATGTCATCAACGAGATTGCATCGAACAGCCGAGAGAAGGCCCTCGCCATCACCAAGGTGGAAGAGGCCATGTTCTGGCTCAACGCAGACATCGCGAGGAACCAGTAATGGCTGGCAAGAAGAAGCTGGGACTCAGGTGCTCAAGTACCTGTGTCACCAAGGATCATCGCACGTTCGGTGAGTGCCTTCGGTCCAAGAATCTACAGCTCAACCCTAATCTTGCCGACACCGGCAGGAGCAAGGCTTGGGACGGGGAGCTACAGTCCTACAGGGACGCACGCCGACAGGGCGTGCAGCCTGCGGGAACGACCAGGGCCAAGGTCGAAGAGGCGATGCGAATCTCTGACGCGACAGGCCAGGCATATCAGGGGGCTTAACCAATGCCCGGACAGTATGTAGGAATCAGTGACGATGGTGGACGTAAGCTCGCCATCAACGCCGCTGGAGCAATTACCACCGTAACTGGCGTCGATCCTAACCTGGATGGCGTCTATGCGTTCGCACTCATCGATGCTCCTGGCGTCGTGGCTGCGAACAACTTTCTCAGCCTGTTCAATCCACTGGCCAGTGGCAGGAACCTCGCGTTCAGCTTCTCTGCCACCGCATCGTATGTAGCAACCACTTCTGTGGTTGCCGCCTCGATGGGACTGTACAGGACCACCACTTCGACCGGTGGAGTGGATTCTTCCGCCTCCATTGCGAAGCTTGCCTCTGCATATCCGGCACCCGTCGGTGTTGTACGTACAGGTAACCCAACCGTCACTCTCGGCAATGCGCTGAACAGCGTACCACCACCGCTCAGCGCCGGTTCGTTCACCAGTGGTGACGCGATCACCATCAACGCGACCAGCACCGCCAACACTCTGGTGCTGGCGCCAGGCGAGGGTGTCGTGTTCAGGACTGCGTCCGGAGACGTGAACCAGCGATGGAATCTCACCATTGCATGGGCCGAGATCTAAGAAGGAGTAACCGTGGCAGCCACCTTTGCCAACATCGTAGACCGAGTGAAGCAGCAGCTTCTGGGCTACACCAAGGATCAGGCTTCGGTGTCTGAGCTGGCCGCAGACATTGGTGCTGCGGACACCACGTTCTTCGTGGATACGGAAACCATCAAGAACCTTTCGCGAGGTCTGATCGAGATCGATGATGAACTCATCCTCGCCAAGACATACGACAGTCCTACTGGGACTGTCGTCGTGATGGGCCTTGCGAATGGCAGGGGAGTTGACGGCACGACTGCTGCTGCACACACCGTCAACGCTCTTGTCACCAACGATCCACGCTTCCCGAGGCAGAGGATCAAGGAAGCAATCAACGACACGATCAACGGGCTGTATCCAGATCTCTGGGTGTTCGCCCAGCATGAGTTCCCTTACATCGCTGCGCGATACGAGTACCCGATCCCTGCCGATGCTGATGATGTGTACAAGGTAGTCATCAACACCATCGGACCTTCTGGTGTATGGTTCCCCGCTCAGTCGTGGCGCTTCAATCCGATGTCGTCCACTACTCCCGGTCAGGTCAAGCCAACGCCTGCTCCGACCGGCAAGTCTCTTCAGATCTATGACCGCATCGTTCCAGGAAGGAACGTGCGAGTCAGCTACACCAAGCCACCGGCTACGCTCGTCAACAACTCTGATGACTTCGTGACTGTCACCGGATTCCCCGAGCGATACATCGATATGATCGCATACGGTGCGGTGTGGCGACTGCTTCCAGCCTATGAGGCTGGCAGGCTACAGCAGGCAAGCATCGAGTCTACCGAGCGTGCACCTCTGGTACCTGCTGGTGCCGCCTCTGAGGCGTCCCAGTACTTCCTGGCCCTCTACACCAAGAGGCTCACGGAGGAGCGTACCAGGCTTCAGAGGCTCTACGAGTCCTACCAGACCTTCAACGGATGAGGAAGATATGACTGTCCGCTATTACAGCAGCACTGCGGCTGAGACTACTCTGTCCGTTACGATCAACTCCGCAGCAACTACCATGGTGATCGGTTCGGCCGTAGGCCTGCCCGCCCTAACTCCGTTCACTATGTCTGTGGATTACGAGGGAGCAAGCGAGGAACTGGTTGATGTAACCAACCTCGCGGGTACCACACTCACCATCACCAGGGCTATCGACGGAACCTCTGCCACTACGCACAATGCTGGTGCAAGGGTTCGTCACGTCAGTTCCGCACGAGACTTCGCTGACTCAAGGGCGCATGAGAATGCGACCACTGGAGTCCACGGTCTGGCTGGTGGAGTGGGAGTCGTAGGAACCAGCACGGTTCAGACTCTGAGCGGCAAGACTCTTACCTCTCCGACAATCAACACTCCGACCATCAATGGCCCAGGTGGAGTCAATGGTGTGCTCACCTTCGGCGGTGCGCCGACCTTCCAGGGTGGCGCTAACATCACCACGCTTCCGTTCAACTTCTCTCGTGGAGCTACCACGAATGCTGTCACCAACGCCCGAGTAACCGGAGACACTCAGGACAGGCTGGTAGTGCAGGCTGGTGGAGCACTCCTCTTCGGAAGCGGAACTGCTGTTGGAGATACCGACCTTCATAGGTCGGCAGCCAACACTCTGGCAACTGATGACAACTTCGCAGTAGGCCTGAACCTAACGGTTGCAGGAGCAGCGACAGTCACGGGCAACACTGCCATCACGGGAAATCTTGCAGTGACTGGCATCGGCCAGGAGCTGTTTGCTTACAAGACTGCCGACACTTCCAGGGGAAGTACTGTAACCACGACCGATGACCCTCACCTGACGGTGACTGTATCGGCCAACGCTGTGTACAAGATGGAATGTGCAGTCATCTACAGTGGTGACCCTGCTGGCGATCTAGCTCTTGACTGGACTGTTCCAGTTGGCGGAGCTGGATTCTGGCTGGGCGCAGGCTACGGCCGAGGGGCCGTAGACACTGTTGAGGGTTACACCATCCGCATGAACCAGAACACCGTAGACCAGGCGCGCACGTTCGGTGCGCTCGCCGGAGTGAACAGTGTGGTCATGATCAATGGTCTGCTCAGGACTGCCGGAACCGGTGGAACCTTTGCACTCCAGTGGGCTCAGGCAGTATCCGACGTCACTCCGACGTCGGTCCGGGCAGAGTCTTACCTCTCCCTTCACCGCGTACAGTAAGGAAGTCGCATGGCAACGCTCGTACGCAGGATTCCCGACCAGCTCAGTGGACTCACCACTTCGTCGAGTGTCAGCTACAACCTTCAGGACAACGCGTATGACTACGCCATTGCTGGCATTCCATTCCTGTCTGCCATCAGCGATGACAGGCCGTACACGGAGCGAATGGCAGAGATCAGGAAGCAGCAGTTCGACAGCTTCGCCGAGCCTGGCGAGCAGTCCCTTCAGGGCTGGTGGCTGAGGAGTCAGTCCACCTTCACGGGTGGAGCTGGCATCCTTTACCAGGATCCAGACACTGACAACCAGTTCAACTTCAGGTTCGATACCAGCCTTGGTGTCGACCCATGGACTGCCGGTGAAGTGAAGCTGCTCCGTGACGTAACTGCTGGCACTGCTACAGCCAAGACGCCCATTGCTGTGCGTGGATACGTTGACGGTGCTGGCACTGACGCCTACTGGCTTGCCAGGGATGACGAGTTCCTGAAGGTCACCGATGCTACGACTCAGTCCATCATCGGTATCACTGGTGACACCATCTGGGATGTCACCAGCTCTGGCCGAAGGTACTTCATCGCTGTAGAGAACGGCATCAAGACTGGACTTGACAACGGTGGAGCTTCCACCATCTACTCCGGTACGTACAATGACAGCTCTGTGCTGGAGTTCGTCAAGGGCAGGCTGATTCTGGGTCATGATGCGACCATATATCAGCTGGTCACTGCTCCAGCTGGAGCGCCTGTTGCGCTCCCTGGGATTGGAACCGGACTCGTATACACTCACCAGGACGAGAATTGGGAGTGGAGGTCTATCACTGATGGACCTACTGCTATCTATGTGGCTGGAGACTCTGGTACTACCAGCGAGATTCACAAGTTCGCACCAACGCTGGACGCTGGAGGTCTGCCAGTTCTCACCTGGACTGGCGTAACTGCCACCATGCCAGCGGGTGAGATCATCCGGGACATCTACCAGTACGTTGGATCGTTCGTCGGCATCGCCACCAGCAAGGGCTTCCGAGTTGGAGAGATCGACGCCAATGGAGACATCGCATACGGTCCACTCCTGTTCACAGTAACCGGTGGATGCCGTGGCATCACCGGATTCGACAGGTTCATGTGGGTCGGTACCACCAATCAGCATGACGGTGGATCCGGACTCTTCCGAGTCGACCTTGGTTCCTCCGTTCAGGAGCAGACCACTCGGGCAGTGCGCTACGCGTACGCACGAGACATCTACGTCGGGAGCAATCCTGGCACCGTCGCATCCCTCACTATGTTCGGAGCGACAGACCGCAAGGTCTTCGCTATCTCAGGTTCGGGAGCGTACAAGGAGAATGCTACAGCCCTTGTCGCCAATGGATACCTGACTACCGGACGTATCAGGTTCAACACTGAAGAGCCAAAGCTTTACAAGTTCTTCAGCATCAGGACTCCATCCCCACTCACTGGAGACCTGTCCGTAGCAATCCTCAGCGAAGGCGGAGGAGAAGTGAATCACATCACTTACACTCCGTCATTCGGTGCGGGAACCAAGGATGTCGGTATCAGCACTCCGGCCATTCCTCAGAACTGGGTGAAGATGAAGTTCATCCTTGAGCGAGGATCAGACACCGCTCTCGGCGGTGTCCTGAACGGGTGGCAGATGAAGGCACTTCCTGGTTCCATCCGTCAGCGCATGATTACTCAGGTCTTCCAGCTCTTCGATGAGGAGACTGACAAGACTGGTCAGCGTGTAGGTTATGACGGCTTCACGAGGGACAGGCTGACCGACTTCCAGGCAGTAGCCCGAGCAGGAGACGTTGTCTCCTATCAGGAGCTGTACGACAACCTGGTAACTCTGGTTGTCATCGACGACTGGGAGTACAGGCAGGCAGGACCGCCAGGCCCCAAGAATGGGACGCTTGGTGGGTACCTGACGGTTGTCATGAGGACAGTCGCAGAGAGTACTTAACAAATGAGGGGGGAGAGATGCTTGATCCGGGCGAGGTTATCACCGTGCTTACCGGAGTGGCAGGAGTAACTGGAGGATTCATCGGAGGCAAGAGACTCGGCAACAGCCAGTCCATTGCGACTGCTGTTGATACCACGCAGCTCCTTGAGCTTGCGGTAGCTGAACTGCGCACTCAGGCGCTTCAGAAGGATGACAAGATCTCAGATCTGAGCAGCAGAGTGGACGTGCTTGAGAACCTTGTGACTCAGCGCGCAGAGGTTGAAGCCGTACACGCTGAAGTGCAGGGCGTCAGGTATGTGGTGGATCGTATCGCTGGTAAGTTGGAAGTATGAAGCCAGCATGGTACGACCGTCGCATCTACGCAGTAACGACTCAGCAGGAGAAGGACGCTGTCATCTATGTGCAGCGAGTCCTTGGCCTGCGAGAAACAGGAGATCTGGACGAGGAGACTAAGTCCCACATCCGTGGGCTTCAGGTTCTGTTCGGACTCCGACCATCAGCCATCATCGACGATGCGACGGCTGAGCAGATTGAACGCATCTTCCCATATGGAGCGTGACTATGACCAGCTATGCAAAGGATCTCATTGAGCGAGTGGCGGCAACGTTCGCCTTCGCCTTCCTGTCCGTCTTCACCTTCTCCGATCTCAGCACTGCTGATAATGCTGCTATCGCAGGAGCCGCAGCAGCGGCTTCCCTTCTTAAGGGATGGCTTGGCAAGTACCTCGGCAACGAGGACAGTGCAGGCCTTAGCTAAACACTGAAAGGGCCCACCTCATGGTGGGCCCTTTCTTTGCGTTACATCACCCCTCAGGGTCCTCTTCCACTCGCTTCCACGCTTCCTGCTCAATGATCTCGGCCTGCTGAGCGTTGGTGATGGACTCCATCAGCCTCTCCTGAGTGCTTCCACCCTGGACAGACTTGAGGTCACCCTTCGCTGCGTTGTTGGCTTCAACTGCCTTGGTGTACGCCTCGTACTTCTTACCCATTATTCTTCTCCTCCTCGATCTTCTTCTGCGCTTCCGAGAGAGCCAGCTCAGCCTGAACTTCAGCCGGGTTACCGGCGAGCTCCTGCTTCAGCAGCTCCTCTTCCATCCGGTCTTCGGACTTACCAGGCATCAGTCACTACCTCCGCCACTGCATCCAGAATCCGAAGAACTCCCCGAGCTATCGCTCGAATCGGACGAAGAAGAGCTGTAGTCATACGATGCCACATTGATGACCTCGTAGTTGTACGGATTGTACAATCCGTAGTTCGCGCATCCATACGCATGAACCTTACCTCGCTCCCGTTGACAGAAGCGGCACTTCTCTACTCGGCGTATCGCCAAGTTCATGCACCTTCTCTACGTATCGCAACTCCACACCATCATGCAGAGTCACATTCCTTATCGGCACCCACTTGCGTGACTGCCTCTGGCCGTAGCGGATCTCCATGTAATGCTTGGTTCCGCTGACGTGTGTCGCCATGTAGTAAGCCATCCTCGGAAGGCCGACCTCTACTACTCTCGCGTTGACTGTCTTCATGATGCTGGATGGACAGCCGGAGCCTCCCCGAAGGGAGGCGTCCGACTACCACTCGTCTCACTACTCGGGTTCGTCGTCAGGCTTGGGAACCGGACGCGGCTCCAAGATGGGCTGAGTCATCACTGCCTCCCACTTCCACCGCACGCCTTGCAAGGCACGGAGTTGATGTGCATCTCGTCCGCCACCCACTCGACCTCATCCACCGTGCCTGAGCCGTTGCAGGCTGTACACGGATCGTTACTCATCTTCGGTGCTCCCTTGCACAACGATTACGTCATCCTCAGGCTCGTCAGGTGACGTGCACCAGGGATCGGGATCCTCTTCAGGACTGGACATCACTTGCCGTACTTCTTGTTGTAGGCATCGGTCGCGGGAGTGTCACTCTGCGGCTTGCGGTTCTGACCATACTGCTGGTCGAACTCCTTGGCCTTGACGTCCGGCGGGGCGTCCCGATCGAACGGCTTGGCGTTCAGGTCCTCATCCTTCTTGTGCTTACCCATTGCTCTTCATCTCCATCTCGATGATGTAGTACTCGTCGGTTGCGATGCCAGTTCCGGACGGACCCTCGACAGTGACGCTGTCTGCGTCATCATCGATGGCCACCTCAAGCTCCTCCGCAATGTCCTGGATTCCGTCCAGTGCACTCTGGAGATTCGGGTGGGCAGGCGACACCACTTCAGTGGTGATCGCATCCGTACCGTGGAACGTGGTCTCGTTGAGGATCAGGAAGATTTCACTCACTTGCGAATCCTTGCTCGAAGGGCTTCCGTTCCAGAAGCCACCCAGATTGAATTGACATCCTCGCGTGCCGGAAGAACGACACGAATGGCATTGACCTCAGCGACCATACGGTCGCCGAACTTCTTACCAGCATCGTCACCTTCCTGCCACGCATACACACTGGAGAAGTCTTCGAAGACATTCTTCCAGTGGTCCTGCCACTTGGTCGCACCCGAGATACCAACGCACGGGATGCCTGCAAGTGTAGAACTGAGAGCATCGATCTCTCCCTCAGCTGCCGCAATGGACTGACCTGCTACATGCAGGGCCTCCACATTGTACAAGGTGACTGGCAGTCCATGCCACATCATGTACTTACCCTGATGTGGATGAACCTCCTTGCAGGAGTGATCCTGCATGCACCGGAAGTTGTAGTTCACCGGTCCAGCGGGAGTCAGGTAAGGAATCGCCAGTCGGCCGACCAGGTACTCGTGACCCGGAAGCGGGTCACGTACTACGCCAAGTCCTGCGGAGAGCGCGGCTGCCTGATCGATTCCTCGACCTGCCAGATACTCCAGACCTTCGTCCAGGTGCTTCCGATACGTGTCCAGAGCCCTTGCCAGCGACTTCCTCTGCACGACGGAGAGCGTCGCCATAGGGAATGTTCTCCTTCTTCATGATGAGTTGAACGGCGTTGCCCTTGGCTTCGCAACCATGACACACGAATACGTGTATGACTGTATTGACACTAGCCGAAGCCGACCCATCCTCATGGAACGGGCACTTATAGGCATACCATCCACGATCCTCCATGACTGGCTCACCCCCATAAAACTCAAGGACTGGACCAATCGGAATGACTGGCCACTCCTTATCCTGTTGAGTCCTCCGGACCATAGCCTGCCTCCACTAGGAGACGCTTGAGAGTGTCCACTCGCAGACAGGCCACCCATTCACCGATGTTGGCTTCGCCCTGTCCGTTACATCGAAGCACTGCGACGCCTAGAGCGTCGCTTGAGTCCGCTTCGATCTGCTTAAGGGCTGCGATGGGATTGAATCCAGTGCGGGCCTTCAGCTCCCAGTGAATTCCTGGCGTACTGAGGATGTCTGAACCCTGCCTGCCTGCGCCTGTCGGCTCGGCATAAGAGAAGATGTCCCTGATGTACTCAGCGAACACCTTCTGACTCCGGTAGCCACGGTGCTTCCTTGACTGGCTAGCTGCCACCGCAGGCCCACGTTCGCCTCATGTCATCCAGCCAAGTGTGAGGCGGATGCTTACTACCGTTACCGCAGTGCATCAGTTACTCCTTGGGGGATTAGGCGGAGGGATCGGAGCCGGAAGGCGAGGTGCGCAAAGGCACCTCTTCATGCCGCAATCATTACAAGCCATCAGTCTTCTCCAAACAGGTCGACCTTTTGGTTGTCGGCAACACCGACACCATCATTGAACAGGATGCCTTCGGTTGAGTCATCCTCCTCGATGTGGCAGATCGCAGGATCCGCCTTCATCCGGAAGAACTTCTTGGCCATGGCGTCCTGAGGACCGAAGCGGTTCTTGACCACGGCAACATCAAGCGTACCCTTATGAGCATCACCCCAGAGGGTGATGATGCACGTTGGTAGCTGATTAGCCTTACCCATGATCGCCGAACGAGGAGGCGGAGTACCGCCCTTGGCGCTCTCACTGGTGTGGTGAACGATAGTGAGAGCGGTCTGCTGGTCACGTACCATCACCTTCAGTTCCGACATCAGGGCCCAGTAGTTCTGTTCACCGGCACCCTCATAGTCAACATCCATCAGAATGTCAATGATGGTGTGGTGAGGATACTCCCCATGAACCTCGCGGAAGGCTTCCGCCTCCGCCCACATGTGGTCCAAGGTTGGTGCCGCATGGAACGACCACTTGACGTGGCTGAACTGCTTGAGAGTCGGAGCAGCAAGCTCCGGATGTGTCATGATCTCAAGCTCAGACTCCTCGGTCGACTTACCGGTGAGCATAGAACTCACACGAGTAGCCATAGTGAAGTCATCGGAGTCGGAAGAGTGGTACAGAGTGGGAACGTCGGGACCCATGGCATCCACGATGTTCAGCATGAGCACTGTCTTCATGGACCCGGGAGGACCGGCGATCATCTGCATGGACGAGCGTCTAAACGTGATTTTCTTCTGTTCGAAGACCGGCCAGGGAGCCGGAAGCGGCTCCCCAGCCGACAGTCCACGTCGGACGCTGCGAAACAGCGTCTTAATGACTACTCCTTGGGAGCCTGGAGGCGAACCTCGTAGAGCTTCTTCGGGAACGGAGCGTTACCGCTGTCGTCCTCTTCGGTGAACTTGATGGCGATCACTCCACCAGGAACCAGCTTGCCACCCTCACGGATGGCCTTCTTGGTGGCCTTCAGTCGCTCACTCTCCAGTCGGAGGGAGACCGGCGTGCCGTCCTTCAGCTTGCCCACAACCAGCCAGGCAGGTACGGCCTCGAACGGAAGCTGAAGGACAAGGTCCGACTGCTTGACCAGCTTGCTGTTCTGGAAGTACAGCTGGTCGCCCGGCTTGCCCTTGATGAACTCACGGACCGGCACCTTCTGAACAGTGTCGATCAGGATCTTGTGCTCAGTGCCGATGGTCTCGAACTTGACACCCTTAGGGATGCTTCCGCCACCGATGTCGTTGATGTCGTCGCTCATTGAATCTCCTTAGTCTTGTCAGAAGTCCCAGTCGGTGTCATCGACAGACGGTTCTGCCTTTGACTCTTCCCAGGCCTTCGATGTGGTCGGTTCGTCCGTCTCGTAGCCGTCCATTGAACCGCTACCAGTCTTGTTCCACGGCTTTGCCGCCTCTTCAGGTGACAGTTCGGTGGCGCCGAGTCCATCCTTGATCAGGTCGGACGCGATGTCATTGATGTCATCTTCGGGGACAGGCTTGGGCTTGGCCACCTTAGTGGGCTGCTCGAAGGCAGCCACCTCCGCAGCCTGGTACTGACTGATGAAGTTGGCGTACCACTGTGCCAGCTCATCAGGCTGAGGCATGGTGGCATTCTCGTCCACCATCTCAACGTAACCGTATGGAACCTTCTTCGACGGAATCCGATACGTGATCTTCACTAGTCTCCTTCTCCTTCAGCGTTGCCAGCCGAACACTGACGCCCTCCCGGACACCAGTCAGGCCCACACTGAGGTTGCTGACATTGATCTTCGTCAGCCATCAGAAAGGGAACCCTTCCTCTTCGGACTTGTCGTAGTACAGAGCCCTTTGCGTGGGCCCTGCCTCGATGAGGCAGTTGGGGGACTGAGTACAGAAGCGGCAATGGAAGCCATGGTTGGCTTTCCACTTCCGTCCCTTGATGTCCTCATATGCCTTCTGATACCGAGCGCCAAGAGCGCTCGGGTCTACTCCGGACAGGTCGACAGGCCTGGCCTTCGCAGCTAGGGGGTTGAGCATGGCCCACAGTCCGGTGAACTGAAGGGTGCCATGCTCGGTGAAGGGATGGTCGTGACCGGAGATGGAAGGCTGATGCAGCAGAGCATCGTATGTCTCCAGTTGGAGATTCGTTTTCGGCTTCTGCTTGCCAGACTTCCAGTCCACAATCACGGGACCATGCTTACTGTGCTCACCGACGATATCGATGAACCCCTTGACGGGAACCTCGCAACCAGGCAGCATGCCTGTTGCGTCGTACTCCACTTCCCATACATCTATATCTTCGAGGAACGCAAGAGCGTTCTCGGAGCAGCGCTTCACCAGATCGAGAGCCTTGTCGCGGAAGACAGGGTCATCCTTCGGGCCACCGGCAAGCCAGTTGACATCTTCAGGATCGATCTCCATCTGCGCCTCAACGAGAGGATAGAACACTTCCTCCGCAGTCAGTGTGATCTGATGCTCAAGGTAGTACTCGATCATGTGGTGTACTGCACTCCCGATAGGAAAGAAGCTAGAACCATGTCTGCTTCTCCTCGGCGGACTTCACCTTACCGAGATAGTAGCTACGCGGACACTCCTCGTAACGACTCAGCGCACTGAAGGACATGTGCTCTGGAATTGACATGGACTTACCTCCCTGCTTTCTCAGCGAAGCGCACTTTGTCCCGAGCCCGGCCGCACATTTTACACTGACGAACGCCGGACTTCAGTTTGTAGGTGTTCTCTTTGGTGTACTCATGCCCGAACGGGCAATGAGTCTTCCCCATGTTGCGCCCCGTGGGGCCAACGCCTCGACGCACATTCTCACGTCGAGTCACCGGATCCAGGTGATCTGGATTGACGCACTTGCGATTGCGGCACAGATGATCCAACTCCAGGCCATCCGGAACTGGACCGACGAGAACATGATATGCGTACCGATGTGCGTACACATACTTCACCTTACCGTCGAGCCTGTATGAATACTTACCATAACCGCCAGTCTTACCGATGGCCGCAGTCCATTCCCAGCAGGGACCAGATGCGTCTACCTTAGACCAGAAGCGCAGGTTCTCGGGGTCGAGACCCCACTTGCTTCCCAACTTTCCTCCAGAGATGGAGAGATGACCTACAGTTTCGAGCGGGGCCTCAAACCCGTCGCACTCGATAACACTACCAGCGGTCAACCTGTGGTGGCTAAGCTGAGTCCTCCTGGTGGAGAGGTCCGGGATCGCCGGAGACCGGAGGGTTAAGGTCCAGTCTTTCACTTAGCTCTGCGCGCAGCACCCGAATTGCGAGACGGGTCATGGGCCTCATCGGCCCTGTGCTTCCATACACCATGCTGCTCACCCGACTGATCAGGAGGGGTGCAATCCCCTAGCCCGTCGGCCTGGCGATACCTCTATGCTACACGGCCTCAGCCTCAGCCGCAAGCGCAGCCTTGGCCTCACGCAGCGCCTTTCGGTTGCGCCTCTGCCAGTCAGCCGTACGCGCCTTCTTGCATGTCAGGCAAGGCCCACCTCCCGGCACCAGGTGGTTGACATGGCAGTACCTGTCCTTGCCAGCGCCCTTGAAAGGCTTGGCATTCTTGCCGCCCATCTTGCGTCCGACGAAGTCATAGCGAACCTTCTCTTCGTCGTACCGCTTGGGCGGTGCGCCACCACGGACAGTCCAGAACTTCTCATCATCGTCCGCCTTATCGCGGCAGACGAACATGACTGGGCACTCGATGCAGATGTCCTCAGCCAGTTGGAAGTTGGTCTCATTCAGGGCCAGCCTCTCCCTGAAGTTCATACCTACCGCAAGTGGTGAGTCCTTCTCCTGATACTCGAACAGTTCGGTTGCCTTACCGACACAGTTCGCCTGCTTCTTCCACTCGTCGTTCACGGGCGTTCCATCGGACCCATGGCACGAATGTACGCAGCAGTCAGGCCGAACTCAACCGCGAGGTTCATCGGATCCTCACCATCCCCATAGCGCATGCGGAGATCGTCGCGCTGCTTGCCAGACACCTTACGATGTCTGTGGATCATCCTGCTAGTCTGTTCCTTCCAGACGGCACGCCGTGCCGCGAGATGTTCAGCCGTCTCCATCAGTTCTCCATCTCGTCGTACTCGATGGACTCAAGCATGGTGACTCGGAAGGTGAGCGCACTATCGGACGGCTCATCCGTCCGATTGATGGTCATCCACACCGCGTCCTGTCCAGGAGTGCAGCGCTTCGCCAGCGCTGTCAATGACTCGTAGCCGTTGCCGTTCCAGGACCGGGTGATCTCGGACTCCGCGCTTGTCAGCGCGTTGAGTTCGCCGGTGTCCCTGAAGTTGTACGTAACCCTTACTCTGTGCGACATCTCTACTCCTCATGTATGATTGGTGCATGGCAACTAAGGTGACACTCATCCTGCCGGACATCCAGTACCCCTACCATGACGGACTAGCACTGTCCAAGCTGCTTCAGGTGGCGAAGGACATCCAGCCTGACGCCATCCTCCAGATCGGGGACGGAGTCGACTTCCCCACCGTCAGCCGGTGGGCCAAGGACACGGCGCTTGAATACGCACCGATCCTACAGGAGCACATCGATGGTTTCAAGAGGGTTCTGTCGGACTTCCGTGAAGCCTCTCCCGACTCCGATATGATCTGGCTTGAGGGTAATCACGATCTTCGCCTCAAGCAGTTCGTTACTACCTACGCTCCGGCACTCGGTAGTCTTCGGGCACTCGAAATCGAGAACCTTTTCGGACTTGCCGAGCTTGGTGTTAAGTACCGCAAGGGCCCGCTCCGCGTGGGTACGAATACCTACGCAGTGCACGGTCACGAGAGTGGCGGTTACGCCGGGACCCCCAACGCCTGGGACCTCAAGTTCACAAAGAGATACGGCAGTCACCAGAATTACATCTTCGGCCACACTCACCAGCCGTTCCTTTCTACTCGGGCGTTCGGTTACGAGGGGAAGGTATCACCTCGCTTCACGATGAACGTAGGGTCCATCATGGATCCCGTCCAGGCAAGCTACATCAAGGACGGAAGCGTGAGTTGGGTCATGTCGTTCGCGCTGCTGCGCGACGATGGCAAGAGGATCTACCCGGAGCTGGTCACCATGAATGATCGTGGCTTCTGGCTCGGAGGCACCAAATACTAATGAAGATGTGTAGAAAGTGTGAAGTCAGGCCACGCAAGGCGGGCAGGTCGGCCAGGTATTGCGATGAGTGCACGTCTAGCGGATACCCGAGCCGCACCAACGCAGCCAACCAGGCTAGGAAGTTTGGGATCTCGGAGTCAAGGCTCAACGAGATGGAGGCTAGCCAAGGCGGACGTTGCGCAATCTGCGGTCAAGTCAACCCCGACGGCAAGCGGCTTGCCGTGGACCACGATCACAGTTGCTGTCCAGGCAAGGAATCTTGCGGTGGATGTGTTCGTGGCCTGCTTTGCGACCGGTGCAATCGGGGGCTAGGGTTCTTTAACGACCAACCGAAGTACCTCATGTCGGCAGCTTCCTACCTGGAAGATTTTTCCGCTGCTACTGGCCAGTAACATACATGATACGATGATTGTATCAACCTATCAAGGAGAGTTGATGGCCCTCGATCCGGCCAAGTTCCAGCCGATGGTGAAGAATGTGGCCCGCTCGGTGGCCTCCTCTTACCCCGCATACGTCACTGCTGAAGACACCGAGCAGACCCTCTACCTGTGGCTGTATGACAAGCGCACAAGCGTACTGCGTACCGTGGAGGACAACCCCAGCGAGTGGGAACCTATGATCGCATCCACCATGCGCAAGGTGGCCTTTGACCACTGCGCCAAGGAGAAGGCTGCAACTGAAGGATACAGTGTCGATGACCTGTTCCGCTACAGCCTTCCGAAGATCAAGACCCTGCTGCCGGACGTGTTCGACTACCAGGACTGGCAGTCCTTCGGCAAGCAGGGAGACGGCCAGCCCAAGGGCAGGCCGCAAGCCAATGAGACGGGTGACCGCACCGTTGAACTCATTGACGTACGAGCAGCCGTTGAGCGGCTGAACGAGGATACCAAGACCCTGCTTTGGCTCCAGTATTCAGCTCACTATACGATGGAGAACATCGCGGAGGCGCTGGAGATTACGCTAGAGGCAGCCAAGAAGAGGGCTCAGCGGGCGCTGAGCGCTATTCAGAGGGAGCTTGGCAGGAAGGACCCAGCCGAGCAGCCGAGGCGCGCAGACAGGCGTACAGTCCGTCCCAATGCAGCCGCAAGGGCGGCTGTCACCAACCAGTACGAAGGAGCATGATGTTCGAGACCCCGCTAGACAAGGAACAGAGGCTGTACCGAGAGGCGCAGGCACTCAAGTTCCAGGCAAGGGCGCTTCGGAAGAAGCGTCTGGCACAGGTGGAGAAGGATGCCGAGATCCGGCGAGTCCTGGCCAAGCAGCGCGAAGCTGAGATCAAGATGAAGAAGGATGCTGAGATCCTCGCCCAGGAGATCGAGAAGAACCGGTCTCGCAAGGAGAGGGACGACCGCATCCGCACCGCACTGCTGAAGATGTCGGATATCGTCAAGGCCAACGGCCTTGCCTTCGATGCTCCAGCAGGGTACAAGTGGGCATTCCCCGTCGAGACCAAGGATGTCTTCGTTCTGCATGACAAGCAGACCGGTGACCGAGTACAGATCAGGACTCAGTACAACGGTTTCCAGTGGGACTAAAGTAAGGAGACAGGGGCACATCCCAAGGATGTGCCCCATCTTCATGCCTCAGTACCAGAACGGAAGAGAGAGCAGGAATCCAGCCAGTGCGAACGTCAGGAACACGCCAACACCAGCTGCAATGTTACCGATCTTTCTCATTCCAGTCACTCTCCTCTCGTGACGCCTGAAGTGCACACGTCATAGCAATCGACGTGAGGATGGCAACGATCGCCGTCTCGCTGGGGCGAGCGTCGAACACCGTAATGCTAAGCAGTGCCAGACCGCTCATCAGTATCGCGCTCAGCAAGGAGTCCGTGAACAGACCGCTCGCCTTGTACTTCGTCAGGATCCTTGAGAGCCTCAACGATTTCATCGATCCACCTTTCTCCTTGCATGGCACGCCACTTCCAGTACATTCCCCAGGCAAGCAGGAATATGGCTACGAACATCAGGATGGCGAACGCCCAGTCCTGCATCAGGCTTCGACCATACGCTCGAAGTCACCGGGCGTCAGGGTCTGGATGTCTTCCTTGCCGTTCTCCACCATCCTGGCGATAGCCTTCAGGCTGTAGTGAATCGGCTCATCCACCTCGTAGATGTCGAGGATCTCCCACCTGGCATCGCGACCTGCGAACTTGTACTTCTTCCCGAACTTGAAGAACGTTTCAGGCTTCTCCCACATGGACTCGACGATGGACCAGACCGCCTCGAACCTTTTGCCATGCTCGTCCAGCATCCACGCCATGTTGCCATGCAGGCCGATGACTTCGCACACACCGCGTGTGGTCTGGTAGACGCTGCCCTTTTCGGCAACGGCCTTGTCCCCGATCTGGATCAAGATACTCATTCCTTTTCCCTCTGATAGTAGCGTTCCAGGTTGGAGTTGCTCTCCGCCTGAAGGTGTCCGGTCCTGCGAGAGCGCATGAGCGCTCCCTTGTCCGCTGTCGCGATGATATCGAACGTGTCGGTCCTCTGAATCAGGGAGACCACATCCCCGACCTTGCGGTCAGGGTTGTTGCCAGGGCTTCCAGGCCTTGGCTTGGCCTTGTCCTTGCGCACGTCCGGCGACTCAGTGATAATGCGCCACAGACCGGAGTCGGAAGGCGCGAGAGTGCCGTAGCTGGAACTGGCATCGATGAACCATGCCACCTGCCGACCTCCCTCAACCTCCGATCCGATCCATCCAATGTAGTAGATCTTGGATGCCATCGCGGGAGTCTTGAAGGCCAGCCCGACCCTTAGCGGGACGGGTGCAGGGTTCACATCGACGGTCCACATGTCGTAGATACCATCAACGATCGCAGTTGCTACGTCCTTGAGCGACCGCTCCGCGTTGGCAGAGTCGTCGATCAGTGCAGCCACCGCATCAATCTGTGCTGCCCGACTTGGCACAGCCATGAATCCTCCTTTCATGGACCCAGAGGCCTGCGAGTATCGAGGGGAGAGAGGCACCCGACACCCGCAGACTTCAAGGCCCACGACTCTTGGTCGTGGAACCCTGTTACATACTACTCTACTCGCTCACCAGTGCCGTTGGAGACCCAGTAGATGCTGCCGCCATCGGAGTAGTCCTTGACAGCGCGCTGGCCCTTCAGGGTGCGCTCATGAGCCTCGGCCCACGTTGCGCCCTTGTCCTGGCTTCCCTGAAGCATGTCCAGGTAGTGTGCGGAGTGCGTATCGAACGTGATCAGGCCGTCATCCTTGAGGGCTGCGAGGATATCGTTGGAGCCCTGCTCATTCAAACTCCCCTTAAGGAAGTTGTCCTGAGGGATGCCGCCAAGGATCAAGGCAGTACCGACGAGGCAACCAGGACGGAAGTTGCTCTGCTCGTACTCCTCGGTCTCTTCGTCCCACGTGCCCGTGTCGTAGTCCACGTACAGGCATACGCCAGGCCCTTCAGGGACCTCGTACTTGTAGCCCTCAGGCTTGGATGCGATAGCCAACTCGACAAGCTCAACAGCCTTGTCGAGATTGAGGTTCAGCATGGTAAGTCCTTCCCCTACTTCCGTGAACGTCACGGACAGGAATGCACGGAGTGAAGAACCAGCGTCCGGGTGACAAGCCCTTAGTGCCAATGTTTCAGGCCACTGCCGGGAGCCTACTTATATTCGGCTACTCCGTGCACTCTTGACCGCGCTGGCCCCGAAGGGCCAGGCACGGGTACTGCTAGTTGCTGAATAGGTAGACGGTACTGCCCCACGTGACCCTGCTGTACTCCTCCACCAGGGACTCGCCGTATCCGGCGTAGTCGAAGTACGACTCAAGCTCCTCGGGAATCTCGTTCCCGTAGTCGCTCATGTGATCCCTGGCGTACTCCTCGTAGTCCTCGTCCACGAACTCCTGACTGTACTGCCCCTCAGCGTACTTGAAGTCCGCATCGAAGTCGAAGTACGCCCATCCCACGTTGTCGATGTAGGCAAGGATAGCCTCATCGGGGATGTAGTGCTCGCGAGTGGTCTTCAGGTGGTCGTACAACTTGACCACCTCATGAATCCACAGCGTGTCATCACTGTTGGCGGCGATAGCCAGCTCTTCGCCGTCATCGTCATCGAAGGTCAGGCCCATCACGTCACCGAAAGGAATGCCCTTATCGATGGCGTAGTTGGCAACCTCGACCACGATCATCTCGAAGAACTCAGTCGTGTCCGTCGCGTCAGACCACAGGTCATCAAGATCGATGCCGTGGTTGTCGTGTGTTGTTGCCTCGATGAACAGATCCATGTCCCTACACCTCATCCTTGGACGTCTCGAAGTCCTCTTGGATCAGGGCGTCGTAGCTCTGCTCCGGGGACAGCACACCCAGGAATGCCAGAACATCGCTGTGTGCCGCCCTGACGGCCTCTCGGGCGTCGGTGAGTGAATAGATACGCACACGGCCGTTCTGGATCGTCAGGGACGGCTTCACGTCCTTCAGGAGGCCCCTGACGCGAGCGTCAGTGGTCCCGAGGAGCTTGGCCACATCCTGAACCGTTACAGCGTCAGGAATGATCATTTCTCTCTCCCTTGTGTACTACGTTCCCCAAGCTGGGGTGAATGCCGCCACTTTGGGTGGCGACAAACATCACTGCTCGGAGACTACTTCCCGAAGGCCTCGGCCGCACGGCGCAGGTCGTTCATGGTCGACGTGATCTTGCGCCACGACACACCGTTGTCCTGCTGGATCTGTGCCGCACGCAGCATGAACTTCGCACCGGCGGTGAAGGTGAACTGCGGGAACCGGGCTGCTGTCTCGGTGAAAGCACCGAGGCTCCAGTACTCAGCAGCTTCCACGCCAAGGATCTCGACGAAGAACTTGCCGACGATGCACGACGGCACCCACTCGCCGTCACGCTGCACCGTGTTGTAGCAGCCAGCGCCGTACGGGTACACGAAGTCCTCTGGTGCGTCGTAGGCGATCTTGATCAGACCGTTCTCCACGTCGAACTGATTGACTTCACGAACGTCAGTCATTGTCTCTCCCCTTGATGGGTTTCAGCGGTCTGAACAGACCAGAGAACCGACAGGGCCTAAGGGCCCTGCAAGCTCTCCTGACGGCTCAGCACTGCTAGTCGCAGTCATACTCCCAGTACTTACCCTTCGGAGCCTTAGAGGGCTTCTGAGGGGCCTTGGTGGGCATCTTGACAGGCTTCCGCGTGGCCTTGGCTGTCGGCATCTTCACCGGAGCCTTGCCAGGCTTGACTACGTTGGTCTTGGGCTTGGGGAGCGGCTTGCTGTAGGCAACCGTCTCCAACTCCCACTCACAGGACTCATCCGTGTCAGAGGACTGACAGGACCCAGCAGTGAGGAGGAGCCCTGCCGCTACTGCGGCAAGGGTGACCTTGACCTTCATGTTCTCTCCCTTGTGACGCATCTCACGCGCCCTGGATTTGACAGGATCTGACACCCTGACTAAAATCGTCTTTAGGTAGTTAAACAAGTGTGCCGACAGCGACCCCTAGGGAGCGGGCGGATTGGCACCACGGTTTAAGTAAGTTAGGCAAGGTGCAACTCAAACGCCGTGCGGCTAAGGGACCAGACAGATTTCCGGCCTAGGGGCCTCAATCTGTCTGAATGGAGTGAAGATGCACTAACCGAACTTCCGGATTCCTCTGGTGTGACGGACACCTGGTGTTGTATCTTGCTTTCACTCGTTTCCCCTTGTTTAACTAGGTTATACAGCGATCCACTGGATCAAGCAGGACAGCTCCCCCGAAGGGAGCTGCACCACTTCACTCAGTAGAGCGATCGATCAGATCTCCGAGAAACGCTTACTGCCGAGACCCCTGGTCTTGAGGACTACCAGGTCCTTCAGCATGACCTGGTAGTGAGCCAGGCCACCGTAACCTTGGTCACCAGAGTACGGACCGTCCGGAGTCAGTCGCTGGACTTCAGCATCCGACAGGTAGAGCAGTACGACACGAGTGCCGTCGTCGCCCGTTCCGGACAGGATGTCACCCTTCTTGTAGTCCGAGTCCTTGGACCACTTGTACTGGTACTCCGAACGGATGTTACTCGGAGTCAGAAGGGCCACACTCGACTCCGAACCGATGACGAAGTCGGCCTCAGGGGCCGCACTTCCGTATGCGGCGATCCAGCGGTGAGCGTCGATCTCCTCAACGTAGACACGCTTGAGCAGCTTGTAGCCGTAGAAACGGCCAGAGCCACCGTTGTAGCCGACGACGTCGTTCCTGTAGAACGAACCGCCATGCTTCACAGAAGCCATTGCCTCTCCCCTTGTAGGATTCATTGACCATGCTTGCATGGTCATGCCCTTCGGATGCAGAGCATCCGCATGGCCCCTGATGTGTACAGGGCGAATGTGGGCATCCTCGAAAGGATGCCCACAAACGTCACGTCACATCACTTGACTGTGGTGAAGTGCTTGGAGAACTTTCCGCCTCCAGCAGTCTTGTGCAGTTTCAGCTTCCGGCCGATCTTCGCCCAGTACTCGGCCGAAGCGCTCGTTCCGGACTTCAGGTCCCAGATGAGCGTCACCGAGTCGACCAGGTACACGTCTCCGTTCTGGTCGAGCAGGACGTCTCCAGCGCCGTAGCCTTCGCCCGGAGTCCACTTGTTCGCGTGGTCCAGGCGAAGGCTGCTCGCGTCGTAGAAGTCCAGCGCCACGTCCTTGCCGGTGGCGTAGGGAACGAACTTGTCGTCCACCACCTTGCCGGGAAGGCAGATGTACCGGTACTCGGCGATCTCGTCGACGAACACGATCTTCAGGATCTTCTGAGCGTACGTGGTCCCGTAGGACTCACGTACGACCACGTCACCAGTGTAGAAGTCGGTGTACGTCTTGTCGATAGCTTTGAGCATTGTCTCTCCCCTTGAATCTCCTTAGCAGACAGCCAAGGTAGCAATGCTCATCCCGAAGGATGAGCACCACTATCACGGTTGCTACTTCACCAGACGATCAGAGAACTTGGCACCACCCGGAATGGTCAGCTCGCGCAGACCATTCTGATCGATGGTGGACAGCCGCACGGTGTAGGCGCCGTCCCTGAGCGGACGGACCTCCGAGTTGCTGATCGCGTAGAACGTCTCGCGATCATCGTTGACCAGGAACATGCCAGCCTTCACGGTGAGCTTGTCTTCCACCTTGATGTTGTACACGCCACCATCCTCGAAATCCGCCTTCTGAAGTGCGAGAAGGTCCTTACCGCCGTTGTAGGCGGTGAAGTTGGAACCCGACACGGTGCCCGTCTGCACGACGTACACAATGGTGGACTTGTCGCCGATGTCCAGGATGTGCGTCTGGATGACCTTGACGGCGTAGCCGTACTTGTCCTTGTAGACGTCACCCTTCTCGACGAGAACGTTGTTCTCGCCCAGCGCTTCCGTCCAGGCCTCGGTCAGCTCGCCCATCTTGTCGCTACTCGTGTCGAACCCGTACGCGTAGCCACCACCAATGCCGAGCTGACTCAGACCTTCGGAGTAGTTGCCGAACACCTGACCGAGCACGCAGACATCGCAGTTCGCGAGATCCAGCGTGCCCACGTTGATCAGATCACGCCAGCCAGGCTTCTCGGAATCGAGAAGCGAGATACCGGCCTTGATCTTATCGCCGAAGTCAGTCATTGTCTCTCCCCTTGTAGGATTGCACCATTTGATCCATGGCACATGGCAGCACTCATCGGAGATGAGCACCACCAAGATTGTGGATCACGATGTAATGTCAAGCGCTATCTTCAGCACGATCAGGCAGAACACTGCCCACACCGCACACTGGAGTGTGAAGCTCATGAGGAGCCCCCAAAGTGCTTGACCATGAAGTACACGAAGGCTACCGCTCCCGTAAGGGGCGGCAGGAGTATCACCATCTCAGCCATTATTCCTCACTCATTATCTCGTTCGCGGACAGCATGATGGTGACGAAGCTGATAGCAGCTTCGCCCCACCCGGCCGTGATGCCCAGAGCCATGACCAGAACCGCGAGGGTTCTCATGACTTCAGCAGCATCGCTTCAACGGCAGCCTTCTGGGTATCGAAGTCCTTGACGGCTTCACCGGATGTGGAACAGAACGAGTAGCGGACCACTTTACCATCCGATACAGAGTACTTGTTCACCAGTCCGACCAGCTTGCGACTGCCCTTGACCCGAACCTCATACGTCTTGGGGGTCAGTCGGACAACGGCTACAGAAGCCCTCGACAGTCCCAGAGAGACCGGCTTGGTAGACTTCTTCACCTTGGGCCTGTTGCGTCCATTACGGGACGTCTCAGGTACCCTGTTGCCCGCACCGAAGCCCACGAACTGGGAGCCCTTGAGGGGCTCGCCAGCAGACATGAAGGTTTCGTCGAATGCAAGGTGACTCATGTTCTCTCCCCTTAGTCCGGCAGTGATGCCGTTGCAACGCTCCCCCGAAGGGGAGCGCTCCATCTGGTCACTGATCAGAATGCGTACTCGATGACGTCTGCGATCATGTCGAACGTGAACTTACCTGAGTCGTTCAGGTCAGTCAGGTTCACCGAGCACAGGTGCTCGCCGGAGTCCAGCAGGACCACGTATCCGGTCCTGTTCGGCATGCCGGACCAGTCCTGAACGGTGTACGAAAGCACACCGCCTTCACGGTTGGACGTGCCATCCAGGTCGGTAGTCTGGTCGTCGTTGACCCACTTACGCAGCGGGCAGACGTCTTCCAGCACACCGAGGCAGCAGTGCCTCGGCTTCTTGCCGATAGCGTGGCCGACCTGTCGCAGTGCTCCCACGCCCTGCTCGTACTGGCCACTCCGAAGAGCAGTGAGCCAGTCAGCCTTGACCGTGGGGTCCATGCGCTCGTCACTCATGTTCTCTCCCTTGTCGTTAAGGGGCTCACAGCGTGTGTAAGCCTCCCGGACAGCCACCACCTATCCTAGCGTAGCGGCTCCCCGAAGGAGCCGCATACGGCACCGTGAGGCACCACATACAGCCCCTTCAGCAAGGGGACCCATCAGGCTTTCGCCTGATGAGCCCGCATCGCACTCGAAAGCACGATGCGAGGGAAAGAGTATGTATGATCCTAGCCAGTGCCATCCTCCTAGCGTGGCCCAAAGCCACGCCCCTCAGGACAGTACACACGATCCGATCGAACGTACATCGTCCCCTCACGGCACTTGCGGTGGGATAGGGACTTGAACGACTCCGACTGACAGAGCAAGCCCTGTCGCAGATCATACACGTCACAATATTGAGTTCTCAAGGAACGATCGCTGCCTTTCTACTAACACCTACCGCGCCCACCTTGGGGCATGGCCTGATGCGTTGGTCCGGGCGACTGTTGCGTTACTACGCACTCCTCGAAGCTCCGTAGCGGTTCAGACTCAATCAGACAGACCGAAGCCTGTCAACAGGTACGGGTCAGTGACTTCTCAGTATGACCAGCCGTCGTCGCCTTGGGGAGCCGTTACCTCACCAACAAGCTGATAGCCACACGGGTCACCAAGGTCTGGCGTTGCCGTGCTGTTTCTCCGTACATAGGTGCTACTGCATACCGGCGTCCCCAAGGGGGCGCAGTCCGCACATTGCGTTAGACGCTATGGGCTACCAGTCACAGACTGGTCGGCGCTTGCCGATCACCTACCGCCCACAAGTGGGCGAGAGTCTGAAACGCTATGAAGTTCTCAAGGTGCGTTGCCAGCCTAGCTCCCCGCCTTCCTGGCCGGTTCCCTTGCTGACAACCAGAACACTACGGATAGCGGGAGTGAAGGCAAAGGCAAAGGTGGATGAGGTGGCCGGCATTCTGGGGCAAATCAGACACAACGGACAGGACAAACAGGACATACCTGGACGAAAAACTTCTTTGAAGTGTCCAGAAGCTGCCCACATGTCGTACTAAAACAGGACAGACTGGACAGACTTATAGGGATGAACTAGGACATCCTGCCCTCTGGGGCAGGCTGGATGGGGGGTTGTGGGGCTCTGGATTAGCTGGCGTGAACAGAGGAGCAAACGCCTCACTGTCCACTATGGGAGGAATGTCTTCCGATACGTGCACAGATGTCCGCTTTGGTAGGGTCGTGCCTGCTCATGCGTGCATGGGTGTAGCTCATGTGAGCACCCTCATCACGTGGATAGATGGAACGCACGCGCGTGTAGGTGCACACCTGTGTACGCTGTCCATGTATGTGAACGTGGACAATCACATCTGCCCACATCCCTGCCAATGCCAGGCTATGTGCCCCCTTTCCCTTGCATATGCAGGCGTATCGGACATTCTGCCTTGTATATGTAGGTGTGGGCGCACATATGTACACATGCTCACCCTCGCCCACCCACACCAGCCCAGCTCACCCGGGCGCAGCGCTGTCCGACATGTCCTACCTTGTCCTACCTTGGACGTGTCCGTTTTGCCCTGACATGTCATGACTTGACCCGGGGGTTATTAAACGGTGTCCGTGGGAGTGGGAGTGAGTCCCACCATAATTCCATCATAAGTAACTGTGACCTACATCACACTGGTACTCAGAGCCCTTGGTACTACTGGGATGTAGCTATGTGACTCAGATCACACAGTACTAGTAGGTCCCGACACGCCGACGGGGACGGGTATAAGTAGTATGACTACGCTTACACACTATAATCAAGGGCATCAGAGTACAGACAAGGTGTAGTGAGCCAGCCCTTCAGGGGCTGGGCACTCTGCCAGTCAAGGTCTCTCCAGTCCCTCCCCAAGGTCGGGATCTTCACTCCGGTAGAGGGTCCGCCCCCAGGCGGCACCCGACTTTGAAGGAGCCGCACGGCGATTGAGTTGCATATGTTTAATGTGTCCATCAAATTTAACTAGCACCGCTAGTTTCAAACTGATTATAGGGGTAGAGGTGCGGGATGGCTAAAGTCTTCGTAACGGAGGATGGAAGGAAGCTCAAGTCTGATCCTCGGAAGACTCCGTCCACGACCAGGGGCGGACCTAAGATCCGCAACACTTCTGACACCCAGGTACGCAAGCAGACCTTCATCAAGTACGTGAAGAACGGTAAGTCGATCAAGCAGGCTTGCGTGGACATGGGCCTCACTGAGGCTCAGTACAAGTACCTCCGTGGATCTGATGCAAACTTCAGAGACGAGATGGACCGTCTGCGTCTTATGACGCAGAACGCCAGTATCGCTGATGACAACCGTTCCAACATCGCACCGTTCGATGACTGGTGCAAGGAGTACCTCGACACCGAACTGTTCAACCATCATCTTCAGTGGATTGATCTGCTGGAGGGAGATGAGCCCAGGAACCTTCACGAGAACCAGACGTACATCAAGGGTGAACCTGAGTTCCTGCTCATCAACACTCCTCCGGAGCATGCGAAGTCCACCACCATCACGATGAACTATGTGACGTATCGGATCTGTCAGGATCCGAATATCCGAGTCATTATCGTGTCTCAGACGCAGGAGATGGCCAAGAGGTTCCTCCGTGGAATCAAGGACCGTCTGGCATCGGAGAACAAGAACTACCAGAAGCTTCAGGTGGACTTCGGTCCTGAGGGCGGCTTCGATGACGGAGCGGCGGCATGGACTGCCGACTCGATCTATGTCAGCTCTTCCACGCGAGACTCGGGAGAGAAGGACCCTACGGTCCAGGCCCTCGGTATCGGTGGACACATCTATGGTTCACGAGCTGACCTCATCATCCTTGACGACTGCGTGACGGGAAAGAATGCTCACGAGTATGAGAAGCAGATGGACTGGCTTCAGCGAGAGGTGTACAACCGCCTGTCGTACCCAGGAGGGCGAATCCTTCTGGTTGGCACTCGACTCGCTCCTATTGATCTCTACGGAGAGATCATCAAGGACGACTACTACGGAGAAGAGTCCTCGCCATGGACGTACCTGACACAGCCTGCCGTACTTGAGTACGGCGAGACTTCCGACGAGTGGGTAACGCTCTGGCCGAAGACCAACAGGCCTCCCGTCTCCATTGCGGGTCGTCAGCTGGTCAAGCAGTACGAAGACGGACTGTGGCCCATGTGGACTGGCGAGGCGCTGCGAAAGCGCCGCGCTGCGATGAGCCCCAAGAACTGGGCCCTCGTCTACATGCAGGAGTCCGTGGTCGAAGATGCGATCTTCCCGATGAAGGCAGTCACTGGCTCTGTCGATGGAATGCGTTCCGCTGGAGTCATGAGCAAGGGCGCTCCCGGCCATCGCAAGAACGGCATGGATGGTCTTTACATCATTGGGGGCTTCGACCCTGCCATGACTGGACACAGCGCCTCAATCGTGATGGGCGTAGATCGTTATTCCGGTGAGCGCTGGGTGCTGGACGTCTGGTCCAAGGGAAACCTCAAGCCTGACGACATCTTTGACAAGATCAAGGAACTGACGGTCAAGTACTCCATCAATGAGTGGCGTATTGAGAAGAACGCCATGAACCTGATGGTGACCCAGAACCGTGACATCAAGCAGTTCCTCAGCTCCCGTGGATGCCTGCTCCGTGAGCACTTCACCGGATCCAATAAGTGGGACACCGATTTCGGTGTCGCGTCCATGTCCGTGCTATTCGAGGGTTACGAGCGTAACGAGCAGCTCATCCATCTCCCTAGCCGCTCCAGCGGCGAGGGCGTCAAGATGCTGATTGAGCAGCTGACTACGTGGGAGCCTCAGCCTCCTGGCCAGAAGACCAGGAAGAAGATCGACACAGTGATGGCTCTCTGGTTCGCAGAGATCCGTGCACGTGAGCTGATTGGCGAGATCGACAACGTGTTCCACGTTGCCAACGAGTACCAGAGTCCGCGAGACAAGGACCGTACTACTACAATCGACCTGGACTATATGGCTCAGGCAAACATGACCCGTGGGTCAGGAAATTTCTGGGGTAACTGATGAAGTGGGTATCAAGGGCAGATCTCGGGTGGCCCGCATCTGCGGCCCCCGACCAGCTGACCGCCAAGGGAGTCAAGATCCATTATGAGGGCACCAAGGTCTCCTGCAAGGAGCACAGTGACTGCGTGGCGCTCGTCAAGGCGATTCGGAAGTCGCATCTCGCTAACACCAAGGAGAATTACTCCGACATCGCCTACAACCTCCTGGTCTGCCAGCATGGTCATGTATTCGAGGGTCGGGGTAAGCGGAAGCGTACTGGTGCCAATGGAGACCAGACGCTCAACAAGGCTCACTACGCGATCATGGGGCTCCTTGGCAGTTCGGGTGACACGGTTCCAAGTGGAGCGATGATCTCCGGCATCAAGGACGCAGTTGCCTACATGCGTGGCTACGGAGCTGGCAAGGAGATCAAGGGTCACCGAGACGGTCACGCCACCGCGTGCCCTGGAGAGCCCCTGTACGCCCTTGTGAAGGCCGGGAAGCTGGAGCCTGATGCTCCAGCACCAGCGAAGCCTGCTAAGCCCGTAGAGGCCAAGCCAAAGCCCGTCTATGCACCATTCCCGGGTCAGGGCTTCTTCCGGATCGGCAAGAACCACAAGCTGGTCACCGAGATGGGTAAGGCCCTGAAGAGGGCTGGCTACAAGGCGCAATACACTCCGACCGATGAGTTCACCCGGGCGGACATCAAGGCTTACGCCTGGTATCAGAGGAAGCTTGGTTACACCGGCAGCGCAGCTGACGGATATCCGGGCAAGGCGAGCTGGGACAAGCTGAAGGTCTCATCTCCTAAGTAAGGAGCAACATGGCGCTAACGATTGATCGAGTGGCGCAGAAGGTAGAGACGCTGAGGCGTGCTTCTGCTGACCGGGACCAGCGTCAGCGCGATGTGCACGACGTGCGCTCCGGAGATATCGACACGGTGATGCCTGGTGCCATGCCTGATGCATGGCCCAAGCCCATCGTTGCCAACATGATTGACACATCCGCTCGTGACCTCGCAGAGGTCATGGGTACGATGCCGTCCATCAACTGTGCATCCGGTGTCATCACTACGGACAAGGCAAAGAAGTTCTCTGGCAAGAGGACGAAGATTGCCAATGCCTATGTGCAGAGCAGCCAGCTTCACGCTGGCAAGCAGGTCACCTTCTGCGACTTCTACAACACGTACGGCATGGCGATCTATATCATCGAGCCGGACTTCAAGGAGAAGATTCCCAGGCTGAGGGTCGAGAACCCGATGGGCGTCTATCCTGAGCTTGACCTGTACGGTCGTGTTCGCAGCTACACCAAGGTGTGGCGCGAAGAGGCAATCCATCTCGTGGCGAAGTTCCCACACCTTCTCCGAGTACTTCAGTCCAACGAGACGGGTGGCCAGGCTGGAATGGGCTGGGCCCAGCGGGAGATCGAGGTCATCAAGTACTGTGACAGCGACCAGATCATCATGTATCTGCCGCAGCACGGTAATCAGCTTGTCGACCTGATGAACAACCCTATGGGCAAGGTGTATGTCTCCATCGCGAAGCGACCTGGCTTCGACCAGGAGACTCGTGGAGCATATGACGATGCAATCTGGGTTCAGCTTGCCAAGGCGCGCATGGCGCTTCTTGGACTTGAGGGAACCGAGAAGGCCGTTCGTGCTCCGCTGGTTGTTCCGAGGGATGTCCAGAAGATGACGTTCGGAGACGACGCCATCATCAGGACCGACAATCCTCAGGGTGTCATGTATCCCGTCAGGGATATGCCACAGTACGCCTTCCAGCAGGGTCAGCTACTGGACCAGGAAGCGCGTCAGGCAATGAGGTCTCCGGAGGTTCGCTCCGGAAACATCGACGCATCCATCATTACCGGCCGAGGCGTTCAGGCGCTGATGGGCGGCTTCAATACTGTAGTCACCACTGGACAGTCTGTTATTGCCACTGCACTCTCGAAGGCTCTTGAGCTGATGTTCGAGATGGACGAGAAGCTGTGGCCTGGAGTCAAGAAGACTGTCACTGGTGTAGTTCAGGGAACTCCCTTCGAGGAGACCTACGTACCCGAGAAGGACATTGATGGAAATCACACTGTTGACGTCACCTACGGGTTCGCTGCGGGACAGGATCCAGCTAGGGCTATCGTCGCCCTTCTCCAGCTCCGAGGAGATCAGCTTGTCTCTCGCGACTTTGTACAGCGTCAGCTGCCAATGGACCTCGATGTGGTTCAGCTACAGACTCAGATCGACAACGAACAGTTCACCGACGCTCTGAAGCAGGGCATCATGGCGTACATGCAGGCCATTCTTCCGATGGCCCAGCAGGGTCAGGTCGATCCGGTAGACGCTCTCTTCAAGATGGGTAAGCTCATCGAGGAGAGGGAGAAGGGTACCGCAGTACACGATGCGGTACTCAAGGTGTTCAAGCCTAAGGAGCAGCCCGGAGGGGCTGCACCAGCAGCGGACCCGCTGGCCGCCCTGATGGGTGGAGGAGGACAGCCGGGAGCCCCAGACCAGTCAGGTGCTCCCCAGGGAAGCACCGCGCCAGGAGGAGGTGGCAACCCACAGGGATTCGATATGATGAGTCTTCTGGCCGGTCTTACCGGTAAGGGTGAAGCAACTATGTCAGCCAAGACTCAGAGGCAGAGTGGTATCTGATGAACACATGCTGGAGCTGTAAGCTCTCCAAGTATCACGACTACAGTGATATCCACGGCATCCGCTGTCCGCGTTGCGGGCAGAAGGAGAAGGACGACCCGACCAAGACTACTCAGGTCGTCGTAACCGAGCCTGCAAAGCGGGCACCTGTCAAGCGAACCAGGAGTAAGTCATGAGTGAAGAGGGACTGTTCCCCCAGCACCCACGTTCCGGAGACTGGGAGACCCTTGAGGGCAAGATGCTTGCACCTCACATCGCGGCTCCCCTCATGTCCACTGCACAGGGTGACTCCCGTCACCAGACTGATGCGATGGCTGGACACTGGGACAGCAACGTCATCGTCAACACGGGCATGACTCGTGGTGGCGGAACTATGCTCAAGTAAGGAATCCGATGGACGACGACGAGATCGAAGTGGAAGAGACCACCTACGCTACGGCGCGACGCCACAACAAGTGGTCCGTCGTCGTCCTCGGGCTGAACTACCTCACGCAGGTATCTCAGCAGACATCGAACTTTGTGGGTGAGCTGACGATTGCGGCAGCTCAGCATGCGAATCAAGTAGAGTACGACAAGAAGTTCGACAACATGACACGACTGATGCAGTGGGAGAAGAGCGATGGCTGAAGTATCCGGTCCAGGCAAGTTCAGCGAGAGGACCGACAAGGCGGTATCCAACGCTAACGCAACTCTGCCAAATGCGGGATATGGTGAGCAGGCCGACTATCAGGAGCAGAAGGGTGGCGCGGCAGTAGCTCAGAGTCCTGGTGGTGACGCAAGCTTTGCATCCATGTTCGGCGATCCTTCCAGTCGAGTGGTCGGGCTGGGTGAGGCCAGTCAGCAGCCTGGAGTTCCCGTCACTGATGGCGCAGCGCTCGGCGCTGGCGCGGGCGAGGAAGCTCTCGGCCTCACCGATCAGAAGCAGGCGGACCTTGAGTCGATCATTCCTTACCTTCCGGTCCTGGAGTTCATGGCGAATCAGCCTGGTGCCTCCTGGGCAATGAGGAACACCGTAAGGAAGGCTAAGGCGCTACAGTGAACGATCTCGATTATCTGTACGGTGGTCAGTGGTTCGATGACATGGGAGCACTGGCCCTGTCATTCATGGACGCGCCCATCATGGGAGTATCCCTCGCACGCTCTGGCGTGTCGAGGGCTCAGGCCAACGATATGGCCAAGAACCTCATCAAGTCATCCATTTCCCCGTACGATGAGGCGGGACCGGAACTGGGAGTATAAGTGGCCAGCAACACGAACGAGAAGGACATCCAGCTGATCAGCAACGCTGTTGTTGATGGAGACATGGATGTCAATAACCTGCCGCAGAGCGTGCAGGTCTCCCTGGCCAATTACTGGGGAAGCGCTGGACTCGACGTCACTCAGCCTTACGACGAGACGAGCCAGGCTCAGTATCAGGCGCTCCGCCAGGAGCGTGCTGCTGCGAGTGGAAGCTTCTTCGATTCCCCCATCTTCAAGCCCATCGAGTGGGTTGGATCCAAGCTGTATGCGGCATGGTCCGCAACTGTCAGCCCGATCCTATCCGCTGGTGGTATGGCTCTTCACTCCATTGCATACGGACGTCCTGACTACATTGGTGAGGATGGAGAGTTCGACGCACTGAAGGATTACTGGGATCTGGCACATAAGATCTCTCCAGGCCAGGCCGCATGGATGATGGGTCTGTCGGACAAGGAACTTGAGAACAGGGGAATTCGCCCTGACCAGATTGCTGACGACAAGGATCTCGTAGCCAAGGGTGACTACAAGGACACTCCCACCACTGAGGACCCTTTCGGGGTCCGTACCAAGGCTGATGAGTACTTCGGTTCCGGAGCATCCAAGTATGTCACTGGAGCTACTGACTTCGCCGTTTCCTGGTATCTTGACCCTCTTGTCCTCGGAGGCAAGGCCGCAGGAGCTACTAAGCGAGTAGCCTTCAACAGGCCAGTCACTCCCGCCCTGAACAAGCTCAGCAAGAAGTTCGGACCGGATCAGGCATTCAACAAGTTTGCCGAGAAGCCAGCGTTCCAGTCCATGGTTGACACCGTGGTGAACGTGAAGCGTTCCAGTCCGGACAATGCAGCACTGGTCCTTCGCCGCGACATGCCAACCCTGGCCAAGTCCGCCAATGGTGATGTCCTTGCACGCCTGCTCACGCAGGCCAAGGATGCTGACGAGGTATCGGACATCCTGCGAGTATCGCTGGGCGACACAGCAGCCAAGACTTCCCTGGAGATCAGGAACGTCAAGATTGCCGACCAGGTCAATCAGCTGACCAGCAGGAACGTTCTTCACGGATCCTACTATGACGGACTGGATGACGCCACCAAGGCGTCGCCGCGTGGGCAGAAGATCAAGGCAGCGCTGGACCAGCAGACTGGATTCGTCACCAAGCTGAACAATGAGACTCGCGTCATCGACGACAAGATCGATGCGTTCAGGTCTCTTGACGCCATGAACTACAACGCCATTACCACTCCACTCGGACTGAAGGTCCGAGCCGGTGTGCAGGATGGAAGCTTCAAGGCTGTGCGTGGCCAGGGGACCATTCGTGGTACTGGTGCACTTGTGTACAACGCCACGATCGGTGCGCCCATCAAGGTGATCCGCAGCTACAACGACATCAAGCCCACCAACTACATCGACGTGCACGGAGAGAGCAGCTACCGAGAGCTGGATGCTTCTCTTCGCGAGACGAAGAGCCTGAGCCGTGAGGCTCGGGAGATGTATGTAGCTCAGTACGTGAAGGCTACTCCGAATGAGCGTCAGGTAGCACTGATGCAGATCGAGCAGAAGATCACTCGCAATATGGTGGATCGCTACAATGTGGCGAATCCCACCAAGCAGATCGACTATGCAATCGCTGACGACATGTACAAGGAAGTTGCCAAGCGCAGGAGTTCCGGTCAGGCTTCGGCTGCACAGACTGGGCGCTCTTACGGATCGGCAACCATGCCCGATCCCGCCAACCCTGCTCGCACCATTCGCGTAGCGGAGGTGGATGTAGATGGAAGTCGCCTCGTTTCCACTCCGATCTTCGATACTCAGCTGGCGAACAGTCACGTGCTGCTTGACTTCGGACTGTTCGAGAAGGCACTGAACGCTAATGCCTCTAAGTGGCAGGCAGCAAAGCTCAGGCATGGTCAGGGTTGGATCGCCAAGTCTGGCGATGTGGTTGACTTCGTGAACACTACCTGGAAGTTTGCTCAGCTATTCCGCCTCGGCTACGCCCCAAGGGCGCTGGCCGATGACTTCCTGGGACAGCTTGCCAAGTTCGGCGGAGTTGCCATGATGGGTCGCGCCATTGGCGGCGGAAGGATCACCGCTGAGGACATGTTCCACAATGTGTTCAAGAAGAGCAATGTTGATGCTGCGAGGATCGATGCGAGCAAGGCCCAGCAGCAGATCTCTGAGTATGGCGCTCTTCAGGCCTCCATTAAGGGTGATCTACTGAGGGCTCAGGCTAAGGGCAATGCGCATGATGTCGCCCGCCTTCAGGATGATATGGTTCTGGTTACTCAGTGGCTGGATCGTGTCAAGACTGAGCACGTTGATTATCAGCGGCTGTCGGCCGCTGGCCAGCAGATGCGTGACGTCAAGATCGGACGCCAGGTGTTCTCTCCTGCGTTCGGTGGCAAGCAGGGTGAGCTGTATCGTGACCTGGCTGCCGGTGACAGGAACTTCAAGAACATGATGGGATCTCAGGCGGACTTCTATCTTCAGCGCATGAGGAGGCTGGAGTGGAAGAACATCAGTCCTGCGACTGATGGAGCGGAGACTCACATGGCTGCCTGGATCAGGCACGCCAATGACCAGATCGGACAGTCGGCTGTCGGCCGACAGGCTCTTATGGGCAAGTCCGAGAGCGAGATCGCTGCATGGATGAGGAATACTCCAGAAGGCCAGAAGTACAAGAATGATATTGGCCTCAAGCACATGCCTGATCTCGAACTGGCTCAGAGGGTCAAGGCTCAGGTCGACTATGTTCTCGATCCAGCAATGCCTGGCATGGATTCCATCAGGGCCGCCATCCTTGGCGGAACTCTGGAGAAGGGCATGCTTGATGTTGTCCCGGTGGCCAACCGCCCGATGGTGAATGCCGAGGCCTTCCGTTACGCGGAGGGAACCAGCACGGTATCGCATCTTCTTGACAGGGGAATCACTGGCTGGTACAACATCGCCAACCAGATTCCTGCGAGGAAGCTACTGCGTAACCCGCTTTTCGGTTCTTCGTACAAGAACCACCTGACCGACTCCATGGCGACTATGCGCGCTCAGGGCGTTACTCACATTGATGAGTCCACTCGTAAGATCCTTGAGTCGAACGCCCGTAAGGGCGCCCTCGACGACGTGAAGAAGTATACCTTCACCATGGATCACGAGACGAAGATGGCGTACATGATGCGCAACTTCGGAGCATTCTTTGGTGCGCAGCAGGAGTCGTGGAATCGCTGGTCAAGGATCATCGCTGACAAGCCTGACGTACTGGCCCGAGTAGGCCAGGCCTATGGTGCACCGGCGAGGGCTGGCGTGGTCACTGACGGAGACGGTAATGCCGTTGACGCATCTGGCCACGTCACTGATCCAGTCACTGGCGAGAAGAAGCTCATCAAGTATGCCGACCGCAGGATGGTTGTTCAGGTTCCCGATTATCTTGGAGGCAAGGGACTCAACAAGGCTCTTGGCCTTGACGAGAATGCTTCATTCGTCATTCCGATGTCGAGTGCCGAGATCATTCTGAACCATGGCGATGGCGCACTTCCGGTAGGGGCTGGGCCGTTCGTTCAGATCGGAGTCAATCACTTCGCTCAGGATGATCCGAAGGTTGCCGACTGGGCCAAGAAGCTTGGCGTGCTTCCGTTCGGACCACAGGAGTCCATCATGGACTTCGTCAACCCGACGACTGGCAAGCGTCTGGGCGACGCCACTGACGACATGGGTGAGACCAAGCAGCGCGCACTGTTCTACTCGATGCAGGTCGAGAACTACAAGTATGAGAATGGCCTTCGTGAAACTCAGCCCACTTGGGATGAGCTGAAGGACAGGGCTGACAGGTGGACCATCTTCCGCACTGCGGCAGCATGGACACTGCCGGTCTCCGTCAATGGCCAGGATCCGTACCAGTTCTTCAGGGATGAGTTCCAGCGCTACCAGAAGCTGGACCCTGATACCTCTGATGAGAAGTTCTACGATAAGTATGGTGACTCGTTCTACACGTTCACTCAGTCCATGTCCAAGAACAACACTGGCCTCCGCCCAACGGCGGAGTCTGTGACCATGTCCAAGTACTACCAGGACCTGATCGAACAGGTTGGGCCTGAGTATGCTGGACTGATCGTCGGACACGAGGGAGACGGAACCTACTCCGAGGGTGCTTACTTCTACCAGAAGACGCACGCTTCGGACGTGGCCTCCAATGTAACTCAGCGGACCACGATGTCTGCACGAGAGGCATTCGAGGAGTCTCAGAAGTCTCGTGGGTGGATGCAGTACCGCACTTACATGGACAACCTGAATGCTCAGCTGTTCGACCGGGGACTCAACACCTTCGATGATGAGGGTGCCGAGGACCTGAAGGACACCAAGCAGGCTCTTGTTCGAGTTCTGACTCAGCAGCGCTACAGTGATGGCGGAGAGAATCCGTTCTACAATGAGGCGTGGGAGAAGGACTTCAGCTCTATGGATCGAGGCAAGTACGACCGTACCGCTTTCGACCTGGAGAAGATTGTCCAGGATCCTGAGCTGTGGGCCAAGGCCGTTGGGGCTGATGGAACTGTCGGAGTACGCTCCGACATCTACACCCTGAAGACCTACCTTGAGTACCGTAAGCAGATGGCCGTGACTCTCGCGTCCCGTGACAGTGAGGGCGGTTCTGCCGACATCACTGCTCAGTCGAACTACGATCTCAAGAACTCGTGGGATGACATGGTGATGAGGCTACTGGAGAGCGACACCAAGTTCTCCTGGATCCACAGCAGGTACTTCGCTACGGACATGGGATTCAGCATGGACGTGAAGTACACGGAGGAGCAGCAGGCGGCTATGGCCGCCTCTGACGCAACAGTGATTGGTCAGCAGGCAGTCACTCAGCAGGACCAGCCTGGAATGTTTGATGTAATGGCAGATAACGGAGTGTAAAGATGGCTGACGACAAGTCTCTCTTCGAGAGCGGCACGAGCGTTGGGGGAGCCACCAGTGGTCAGGCACAGGTCGGCACCCTCGGTGCCGCCGTCGCGAGGGAAAGTGCAGCTGGCGCTTCTACTCCAACCAGCGGTGGAACGAAGGATCCTCTCGTCTATCTTGGTCAGAACGACCAGCTCATGGGCGAGATGCGTTTCACCGCTGGTACCAGTTACTACGACAAGACCAGCAAGTCTTCCGAAGTGGCCAACCAGTACTACAACTGGTCAAGCGCCACGAAGAACAAGTTCCTGACTCAGCTGGGCCTGTCCGGTATCGACACCAGCCAGATCAATGATGCACAGACCGCCCAATACTGGGCGGCATACGTGGGTCAGGCTGCCAGCTATTACGCTGCTGGCCAGAAGATGACACCGTGGGACATCCTCGCCAAGGACATGCAGCAGCGGGAGTCGTACCTCAACACTCCCCGCTCTGTTACTCAGACCAGCACTGCAACTGATCTGTCCACTGGTGAGGATGCTCACGCAATCTTCCTTCAGGCTGCCCAGTCTCTGCTGGGTAGGGATCCCACCAAGAATGAGATCAGTTCCTTCCAGAAGGCGCTGAACAAGTACGAGACTGCCAACCCGACTACGACCACCCAAACCACGAACTACATGGGTGACACGGTGACTGGGCAGACGTCCACCACTAAGGGTGGCGTGGACGATTCTTCTCGTACCCTCATGGCGATGGAGGATGTCAAGGCGGATCCTGAGTACGGAGCCTACCAGGCTGCGACTACTTACTTCGATGCGATGATGGAGATGATCGGCGGATAATGGCAGTCAACGGAGCAGACATTGCCGAGTGGGCACAGCAGTGGACTGGCACGCCATACGTGTGGGGAGGCAATAGTCTTTCCTCCGGTGTAGACTGTTCCGGACTTGTCCAGCAGGTCTACAAGCACTTCGGCATCAACATTACGCGTACTACATACAGTCAGATCGGCGAGGGCAAGGCTGTGGGCATGAACCAGCTTCAGGCTGGTGACATGGTATTCTTCGACACCAATCCAGGACAGGATGGTGCCGACCACGTCGGCATCTATCTCGGCAACGGGAAGATGCTGCATGCCCCAAGGCCTGGCAAGAACGTGGAAGTTACCAACATCACCAACGGCTACTACCAGAACGCCTTCATGGGTGGCCGTCGTGTGTCCGGCATTACTGGTGGAGGTCAGGGAACTGGAACAGCTACGGCTTCCGCCGAGCTGACCACCAAGAGTCTGTCACCCGAAGAACTTGCGGCCAGCTACGGCTGGGCGTACGGATTCCTCAAGTCCAACACTGAACTGGCTGGCATCTTCGATGATGCAGTCAAGGACTCCTGGTCTCCAGACAAGTTCCAGGCCAAGCTGAGGGACACGAAGTGGTGGAAGGAGAACTCCGACACCATGCG